>Ga0172366_10000722_pt1 | contig 24637 bp, 22 predicted proteins | sample LakKivSesite69cm_FD_114533 | JGI IMG/M metagenome (GOLD analysis project Ga0172366, IMG submission 114533) | Sediment microbial communities from Lake Kivu, Rwanda - Sediment site 69cm | ecosystem: Environmental > Aquatic > Freshwater > Lake > Sediment | place: Rwanda: Western Province, Lake...
ACCAAAAGCCCCTTTTGACAAAATAAGCTATTTCTATAAGTTATACAGAAAAATACTCGTGAAACGAACCAGATCTTGATCGCTTTTCGTTATTCATCCGAGAGCTCAAGAATTGCACAGAATCAGGCAATGAGAGATTTGGAGCGGCTCGTTAACTTTAAGTCTATCGGACACCTGTATTTTGATGGTTGAAATGGGTATTGTAAACAAGCCCGAAATTTTGAGATCGTTGAAATGGATGTATGCAGTGATAACTATTTTTATACCTGCCTTGGGAGTCATCCTCGCTTACTTTCCCTCTCTACAAACACCATCAACTGCAGGGATCACGGCGATGGTTGTGCTGATTGTTGTTATCGGCTTTGTAGAAACTGTCATGCTTTGGATACTTGCCTCAATTTATAGAACACGGTATATCCTAACAGAAGATGAGCTAATTCTGAAAGCGCCTAGACTCATTGGAGGCAGTAAGAGAATTCCTCTGGGAACAATCAAGTCTGTCGAAAGAACCCTGATACCATTTGGCTTCAGACTATTTGGAGCAAGCTTCTATGGGGGCTACTACTACTTTCCGGGTGTTGGAAAGGCATTTATGGTGATAACAAACTTCAAAGATGGGGTCTTAGTAAAAGCCAAGCATGGAAACTACGTTATCACACCGGGTAACCCTGATAGATTCGTTGAGACTATTAAAGAGATTAAATCACGAGAGTTAACGAGAGTTTGAAAGTTGTCCTTACTTGGGTTTGTTGGTTGCCCTAGGTAGCTTCAAACATCAATTCAAATCTTCGGTTCTGAATGCTTTATGGAAAGTTGTGACTGAAGATTTTTAATCTTTTCATGTTACTATAAGTGATGATGGCGGGAAATAATGCCGTTCACACCATTCCATTTCGGCCCAGCCTTGGGTTTGGGGCTCCCTCTCAGAAAATATATGCATACACCAACCTTTATACTGGCAAGTGTGATATTGGACATAGAGCCATTCTTGGTTCTCCATTATGGGCTAGACTATCCTTTGCATGGGTATTCACATACGTTCATTTTAGCTTTTTTTGTTGGTCCACTTCTTGGTTATGTAACATATGTACTTGAGAGAGCACTGCAACCCATTTACAAAGTGTTTCTCCTAGAAACGGGTAATGATTTAAAGTTAAGATTTTTCTTGCTTGCGGGTGCCTTTGGCACCACGCTCCACGTTTTGTTAGACTCCCCACTATACACCGATATTCGTCCCTTCTATCCACTAACAGCAAACCTGCTTTATAATCCTGCTCTATCATCAGAAATCTACAGCCTTTGTGTTTGGATGGGAATCCTTGGAGTAATATACTATGCTGGTTTGCTAATCTTTTTAGCCTATAGAAAACTGTCAACGTAAATATGTTGATACATAGGCCACCCAGTAGAGATTCAAACTCTCGGCAACATGTCTCAATCAGTTTTCGACTTCAGCACGTAGTTGTAGAATTTAAACGTAAGTCCAAACCTATAAGGCCCCACCAAAAGCCTTCTTAAGTGAATTAAGCAATTCTAGGCGTTCATATCCGAGAATAGTCACGAAATTCCTAGATTCTGCTGATCGTCCTAAAGAATTTTGCCGTGAAATATTTACTGGAAGTGCAAAAGAATGTTTAAGTGCAAAAGAATGTTTATATCGCCATCTGAGCCGTGAAATATCGCAAATTTGCGGGTTTCAGTAATGAGTGTAGCCAAGCCTATTCTTGATTACGCCAAGACAATCAAAACGCAGGCCGAGTTATTCCGGTCAACGGGAACTTTCAGAAGGCTTCTTAGATATTATAAGCGTTACCTGCATTTCATAATGCTTATCCTTGGACTTACAATACTTGCCGCTTACTTGTTCACACTTGAGCCACTGTACACCGCACAGGTAATTGATTTGGTGATCACGCAAGGAAAAACCGAGGCACTGCTAGGTTTAGTTTCTACCATCGTTATAGCAGTTGTATCTTATGGAATATTCAATTTCGTTATGACTTATGTTCAAGGCTATCTGGCGCAGATGATCATAAAGGATCTAAGGTCTGACTACTATTCTTCCCTTCAGCGCAAATCATTCAATTTCTATGATGTCTCCGCCGTGGGAGACCTCGTTTCAAGAGCTACTATGGATATGCAGCCGGTAGAAGCATTTTTGAAAACATGGCTTGGAACCCTAACCAACGCTACATTTCTGATTGTAATCGTGTTCTCAATCATGTATTCCATAAATCCAACTATGAGCTTGATAGCAATTGCGCCTATGCCATTGATATTCTATTTTACTGCTCGACTTTGGATTAAGACAATGCCTTTGTTCAGGAAGATGATGCTTATACTGGGGAGACTGGGTGCATACATTCAGCAGAACATCATAGGCATGAAAATCGTACGCATCTTCCGAAGAGAAGATGAGATGGATCAAGGTTTCAGACAAGTTGAACAAGTATTTGTCGACACAGCTATCACAGCAGGCAAAATTCAGTCCAAATATATGCCTTCTGGACCTGCCATTTTGACTTTGGGCATAACAATGGTGTACCTTTATGGTGGCAATCTAATGGCTGCGCCCGCAACGATCCTGACAATAGGACAACTTACACTCTTTTCGAGATACATGATTCGATTGAGCTTTCCACTGCGCGATGTAAGCATGCTTTCAGGCACATGGATAAACGCTTCAGCCGGACTTGAAAGAATTTACCAAATCATGGACATCCCAGTCGACGTGGAAGATACTGATAACGCTGCCGAACTTGTCATAGAGAAAGGTGAAGTTGAATTCAAAAACGTGACCTTTGGCTACGTCAGCGACCGACCCGTGCTTAGAAACATAAGCTTCAAAGCCAAGCCAGGCGACAGAATCGCAATCCTCGGAGCCACCGGTTCAGGCAAGACATCGCTAGTATACCTTATTCCCAGATTCTATGATGCCAATTCTGGAAGTATTCTAATCGATGGCAAAGACGGAAAAAGTTACAAACTTTCATCTCTAAGACGTCAAATAGGGCTTGTTTTGCAAGACGTGTTCATCTTTACAGGCACAATCAAAGATAACATTGCATTCAGTCGCCCTGACGCTTCGATGGAATACATAATTTCTGCAGCGAGACTGGCGAGAATACATGATTTCATAATGACCTTGCCCGAGGGGTACAACACCATCGTGGGCGAAAGGGGCGTAACGCTATCTGGTGGGCAGAGACAGAGAATAACCATCGCTAGGGCTCTTTTAGTCCAGCCGAAGATTCTGATACTTGATGATGCTCTTTCTTTTGTAGACGCCAAGACTGAAAAAGAAATCCAAGAAGCCCTTGAGGAAGCAATGAAAGGCAAAACATCTTTCGTGATTGCTCAAAGGCTCTCAACTATAAAAAACGCTGACAAGATCATGGTTCTCGACAATGGTGAGATTGCTGAGTTCGGCACACACATCGAGCTTATCGCTCGAAGTAGCCTGTATAGGCGCATCTATGAAACGCAGTTTCTTGAGACGGTTCCACTTAGGGCTCGGGAGGTTGACAGTGAGTAAATGTCCAGTCCACATGGCGCTTTCTCAGCTAAATATGAGGAGTCCAGGAAAAGAACAGTGCCTGACAGAACCCTCATTGCCAGAGTCTACCAATATGCAAAACAGTACCGCAGAAACCTTGCAATAGGCGTCGTGACCGTCATTCTGGGCGCATTAACTGGACTGATGTCACCTTATCTTCACAAGATCGCCATAGACCAGATAATTATGCCCAAGAATCTTCCAGGTTTTGTCTGGTGGATTCCGATATTCGTGTTCGTGACTTTGATGAACTATCTGCTTCAGCATGTTCAGGTTTTTCAGATGCGAATTGTCGGCGAAAACGTTGTTGCAAAAATGCGGGATGAAATGATCTCCAAACTTGAGAAGATTTCACTCAGATATTTTTCAGAAGGCGAGATAGGAAGAATAATGTCAAGGCCGACAAACGACGCCAACAACGTTCGAATATTCCTAAGGATCGGCCTAACAAGCATCATTCTGGATACCTCTTCGATTCTAGGCTCGTTCATCATAATATTTACCCTAAACGTGAAGCTCGCTATAATAGCAATAGCGATCCTTCCCTTTGCGTTGGGGCTGGCGTGGTTTCTTGGGAAATTCTCGAGGTCAGCCTACCGAAAATCTCTCTCTACGCTTGCAGGTTTGACGGCAAAAATACAAGAGAATCTTTCCGGGATGAGAGTCATAAAATCCTTCGTGCGAGAAAAGAAGTCTTACGAGGAATTCAGGGAAACACAAGACAAGAATATTAGGGCGAACATCCACGCTCTCAGGATTTCATCCACATATCAGCCTTTTGTGCTTTTCACCCGGATAATAGGTACCGCTTTGATTCTTTGGTTCGGCTCGTTAATGGCCGTGAACGGAGAAATCACGATAGGCACAATCGTTGCGTTCATAGAATACCAATTCCAGTACTTCATGCCTCTAATGGACCTCGTCGTAGTATATGACCAATATCAGTCAGCTATGGCTGCCATCGAAAGAATGTTCGACCTAATAGATACAAATGTTGAAGTGCAAGATCCACCAGAAGACCAAGCTATTAAGATAAAGACAATAGATGATGTAAGATTTGAGAACGTCACTTTTGGGTATGACCCAAATATTCCAGTCATCAAAGACGTAAGCTTCACACTTGAAGCCTCCAAGAAACTGGCCATAGTTGGACCTACAGGCGCGGGAAAGAGCACACTAATAAACCTTCTAGCGAGGTTCTATGACCCGCTTAATGGAAGGATAGTTGTCAACGGTCACGATGTTAAGGACATCAAGATTGATTCTCTACGTAAACACATAGGCATAGTTCTTCAAGACTCATTTCTTTTTCCAATGAGTGTAAAGGACAACATAAAGTTTGGAAGACCAGAAGTGTCCGATGAAGAAGTCATTCACGCAGCCAAGGCGGTGGGCGCACATGAGTTCATAATGAAGCTTCCTAGAGGATATGATCACGTTATACAGGAAGGCTCGTCAAACATTTCAATAGGGCAGAGACAGTTGATAAGCTTTGCAAGGACCCTGCTGACCAATCCTAGGCTTCTGGTTCTGGACGAAGCAACTTCAAGCATCGACCCATACACCGAGCTGGTTGTGCAAAACGCTCTGAAAAAGCTCCTTGAGAATAGACTGGCTATAATAATAGCTCACAGACTCTCAACGATACGCCTCTGCGACGAAATCATAGTTGTCGATGAAGGCAAAGCAGTGGAAAAAGGAACCCATGCAGAACTCATGAAGACAGATGGGCTTTACAGCGCATTTTACAGGATGCAGTTTAGAGAAGAAGGTTTTGAAACAATGCCCGTTGACGCATAACAAGAAGTATAGCGCGCCGACCTTTGCATTCCAAAGGAACAGGCTAACATAAATTGTAAAATTTAAACGTAAGTCTAAACCTATACGACCCCACCAATTTTGTAAACCGTGCCCAAGAAGAGAGAATAGTCAACTTTCTGTTTTGCTTGAAGAAGAAAGGCTACAGAAAGTCGCGCGCTCTACAAGGCTTATTACATGTTCACTGATATTTACAACCAAGTAGTGCTTGGTATGAAAGAATATGATTTTATAGTGATAGGCACAGGTTCAGCAATGAGTATTGTAAGTGCTATAGTTCAAGAGAACCCGGACGTAAAAGTTGCGGTAATAGACAAGGATGAACCGGGTGGGATCTGTCTTACGCGCGGTTGCATTCCCTCAAAAATATTGTTATACCCTGCGGAGTTAGTGAAGACGATTGAAAGAGCTGGGGAGTTTGGAATACGCACTGACCTGAAAAATGTGGATTTTCAAAAAGTCATGGAGAGGATGAGAACTCTAATTTACGCAGATATAAACAGGATACGACAAGGACTTTCCAGCTCAAAGAACATAGATTACTATACTGCGACAGCGGAATTTATTGCTCCATACACTTTGAAAGTTGGCGATAATACTGTAACGTCAAAGACGATTTTTCTTTGCACCGGATCGAAGCCCGTAATCCCCGCAATAAATGGTCTCGAAAAGGTTGGTTATCATACGAGCGATACGATCCTTAGAATAAATCGACTACCTGGAAGCATCGGTATCATCGGCGGAGGATACATCGCTGCGGAATATGGTCATTTCCTCGCTGCTATGGGATCAAAGGTTACAATAATAGGCAGAAATCCCCAGTTCATTCCAGAAGAAGAGCCAGAAGTATCAGCACTGGCCAAAAGAGAGTTACAAAAGCACCTGACAATCATCACTAATCATGAAGTACGCAGGGTAGAAAATACGCATACAGGTAAGAAAAAACTCGCAGCCGTCAATAGAGAGACTGGAAAAGAAGTAGAAATTACGGCGGACGAAATACTAATTGCTTCAGGAAGAGGCCCGAACACGGATATACTCCATCCGGAAAGAGCCGGAATAAAAACAGACGAAAAAGGATGGATCATCGTTAATGAATATTTTGAGACTTCACAACCAAACATTTGGGCCTTCGGTGACGCGGATGGCAAATACCTGTTCAAACACGTCGCAAACTATGAAGCTCTAGTCGTGTACTATAATGCTGTACAGAAAAAGAATGTAAAAGTCGATTATCATGCCGTACCACACGCTGTTTTCAGCTATCCGGAAATTGCAGGCGTTGGGCTTAAGGAGAAAGAAGCAATAGAGAAATATGGTAAAAATAATGTCTTGATCGGAATCCAGAGATACGAGGACACTGCCAAAGGATTGGCCATGGGCGTAAAAGACTACTTCGTCAAAGTTATTGTTGAGGATAAAACGATGAAGATCCTAGGCGCACACATCATCGGACCGTACGCGTCTATTCTTATACATGAAATAATAAACCTGATGTACACGCCTACACAAAGCGCAGCACCAATCACTGAAGGAATGCACATCCACCCATCTCTGAGCGAGGTTGTACAAAGAGCATTCGGAAATCTTATGCCACCAGAACAATACCATCATACTATCGAGGAACATTATGAATTTCCTATGAATTAGTGCATTTTCTATTTCCCTTCTCATACCACAAGAAGCGCCTTATACTTCACACCCTTTGGTTTCTTCCGCTGTGAATTTTACTCTGCCTTTTTCGCATTTCTTCACAAACTTACTTAACTGAGAAGTAGAATCCGCCTCATCTACAACGCTCATTCAAGCAATCACCTATCACCTGTGTCAAGGCAGCAGTCAAGATTTTCATGTGTTACCTTCTCTTCCCATATTTACAAGGCTTTCTGCTTTGACAAGTGTCTACGCAACGCATATTACCCTTATTATCAAAGAAACAATGGAAGCGATGCCATTAGCCAAAAAAATGAATTCGTGGAGAAGACGCGGCTTACGAGCCAAAACCGAGATTGAGATCCGACAGATGACTTTGGAAGACCTTTCAGGAGTCTGGCATCTGGGCGAAAGAATCTTTGTCCCATCAAGCCTGCAGTACACTTATAGAACATGGAACATTGACGAACTATTATCACTCTTCAATAGCAATCCGAGGCTATGTCTCGTAGGCGAAGATGCATCGTCAAAGAGAATTGTCGGATTTGCACTGGGAACAATCTTGAAAAGACCTTTCAGCCCATGGACCTATGGATATTTTGTATGGGCGGGCGTGAAGAAAATAAGGCAGAGGAGCGGTGTTGGGCGAAGATTATATCGCGAGCTTGAGAAGCGATTCAAAGATGAAGGAGCTCGCATTGTAATCGTAGACGTAGAAAGTAATAACCCTGTCGGGAGACGTTTTATCAAGAAACTAGGGTTCAAGGAAGCACAGACCTACATCTGGTATTCCAAGAATTTGGAGCGATAAAAAAGTAAGTTCGCATATCGAAGTATGCTCATACAATCATTTATTCATTCATCATGCACAGTTCTTAGGATGCCTTCGTCGAGCCCAGCGCATTCTCGCCGTGACATCTTTGAACCTTTTCTGAGCGAAGTCTATCCTTCAGCAATATCATGAAAAGTGGGGGACATCCTTGTTCGCATGGTGTAAATAAATGTAAATAAATATTTCTTTTTTCCTATATTATTCGCTAAGTAGATAAATTTATAAGTTTTGGACATTGAATATACAATGCAAGGACTTTGAATAACTGGAGGGAGAATTTGCCATTAAAAGAATTGAAGCTGGCAGGAAGAGAAGCGCTGGAAGTACTTCAGGCACTCTCCTCGGAAACAAGCTTCAGAGTATTGCAACTACTTTCAAAAGAGAAGCTGGACGTTTCAACGATTGCAAAGCGCCTGAGATTGAGCGAAGCGCACATAAGCGAGGAGGTAAGCCGATTAGAGAACCTGCAGCTTATCAAAGTCAGCTACGCGCCGGGAAAGAGAGGAATCAGAAAAATTTGCGAACTTGCCGTCCAGAAAGTCCTTATAGTAATCAAACGGTGAATGTCGCGGTGGAAGAAACTGCATCGATCAAGGAAAAAAGAGAGACTCCATTTTTCAAGGAGGAGTTAGAGCCGACAGGAGTAAGAAATCTAAAAACGATTTCTGAACTGCTTTCAGAAATGGCGAAGACTGGTTTCCAAGGAAAGAAACTCGGCGAGGTTGCTGAGGTTTGGGAGATGATGCTTAAGGAGCGAAAGCTGACGATAATTCTCGGTTTTGCGGGTTCCATGAGTACGACAGGTCAATGGAAAATAGTTAACTGGTTGATTGAAAATCATTTTGTCGACGTGCTAGTCTCCACGGGAGCAAATATTTCTGAGGATATTTTGGCAGCTATGGGGGGGACTTATTGGCAAGGTTCACACATGGTTGATGACAACAAGCTACTCAAGCATAAAATTGATAGGTTCTATGATGTTTTCTCTGATGAGATGGAATATAGACAAATGGAGAAGTTGATCGCTGATTTCATGAAGAAACTAGAGCGAGATCACAAATATTCTTCTGCAGAATTTCTGCATCTATTTGGAAAGGAACTTTCAGATCTCGGAATAAGAAGCATAGTGGCAACGGCCTTTGAAGCCAAGGTCCCTGTGTTCTGTCCTGCGATAGTTGACAGTGCCTACGGTATTGCCTATCTGCTGAATAGAAAAATCGTGGAAGATTTCGAGATCAGCGTAGACCAGATGAAAGATTTTGAACAGCTTGTGGAAGTGAAATCTGAAGCGGAAAATACAGGAGCAATTTTTATTGGTGGCGGCGTCCCGAAGGATTTTATTCAGTTAATAACAGTGACGAGAAGTCTAACTGCATCTAGAAAGTATGAAAGATCATATCCCCATAAATATGCTATACAAATAACTACAGATTCCCCTCAGTGGGGTGGGCTTTCCGGATGCACTTTTGAGGAAGCAATAAGCTGGGGCAAGGAATCGAAAGACGGGAATAATGTTCAATGCTATTGTGATGCAACCATAGCCTTGCCAATCGTGGTTCATGCATTAGCTGAAAGAATTAAAAGAAGAGAGAGCTATCCAGATCTTTCATGGCTTTTCAAGGGTTTAAGATAAGAAATAAGCGCAGATTTTGCCTTTCTTAATCGGTTACTCCTTGAAGTGCACTAGAATGAACATGTTCTCATCTGGATCAAGAAAAGCAGCTGTCCGTCCACCCCAATACTTGTCTTTTGGTTCAGTAGCAAATTTAACACCTTTCGCTTTCAATTTTTCATATGCCTCGTCGACGTCGTCAACTAGCATGAAAATGTCCGGAGCATCCTTTTTGCGTCCTTTTTTGCCCCCTGGTTCGAAGGCCAGTTCCACTCCTCCTACATCAAATATTACGTAGTTAGACCATTCTCCGGTTTTCTTGAGACCAAGAATGCTCTCGTAGAAAAAAGTAGTCTCTTTTAAGTCGGAAACAGCAAACGTAATATTGTTTATTTTATTAATCAATCCTCTCACCTCCATTTCTTACTGCGCGCGAAATGTGGTCAAAGGATTTGTGTTCATTTTTTCCTTACCGGTAGTTGCACCTTGTGAGAAGTTCGCTCTCTGGAACCTTGGCGGGATCATTGATGCAGATTTCCATTGGACATCCTTGCGGGACGTGGCCCTTTTCATTAGCATGTTGGAACAATGCTGCATAGGCTGGTCCTACTTGACGATATGGTCCCTTCTGTATTGTGTAGAGAACCTCTTGTGAAGGAATTCTCTTGATCTTTATGTTACGTTCTGGCTTTGCTTCACCTTTGAAAGGAAATCCCTCTCGCTTCTTAGCTTGTGGGCTGGCACCTCTTCGGGATTGTCATAGAACCATCCAAACGGAGGACCGGCGATCTGTAGTTGCTTCTGTTTCAGCCATTTTGCGATTTCTTCATAGAGCTTCCCAACCTCTTTGTATGACCCAACATGGCTTATGATAGCAGCCTGAAACGGTTCCGTTTTCTTCAATCTAATTTCCATACCGGAACTACCTCTAGGTTGTCACAAGTTTACGTATTCACGCTGTGGCTACTTATGATTTTTCATGTATGCGATTTATCTTCATTGTTGACGTACGTTACATGTAAAATTTAAAAAAGTCTGTCCGACGCGTGCATATCGCCGAAGGTCTTGAACGTGAAGAAAACGGCGTAGACTTCCTTTATATCAAATTTTGCTTCATATGCCTATGACCTAAGCAATGCCACATAAGCAGTTCAAGAAGGGTAGAGATTCGGATGCTTTCCTTATGCTAAGAATCTATCCAGAGTGGAACTGCAACTCAATTGGCCGCAAGTCTAAATCTATCCGGCTCATCGAAAAGGGTGTGTGGCACTTGAGGGAACTGGTCGAAAGCAAGATCTAAGCGTGTGCGCTTTATATAACAACTCACGGAAGGAAGTTCAAGAATATGGCAAGTGATATAGAATGAAAGAAATATCTTGGAAACGTTTTGGTTATCATGTGGTCTACGATAGCGACATTTATGATGCGATTGATTTTGCGGACAGACACGGTTTTGGGTATATTGTTCCAGATTTGATGATCCCGCGTTTCTTTCCAGAGCGCTTCAGCCAATCAGAAAGGAAACATATTCGCGAAGTTGCAGCGTCACGAAGCGTTTCCATTTCGCTTCACGGTCCATCTGACTACTTGAGCTTGGGAACCCTATATCCGGAGGTTAGACAAGCTGTTCTTAAGCGAATGAAACTGTGCATTGACTTTGCTGGCGATGTTGGAGCACAAAGATTTACGATTCACATTGAGCCTCCATTTGACTTTGTCTTCGCCGGGAGAGAAGGCACGTTCCTAAAGGATCACTGGAAGATATATAAAAACACGTTGAAACAAAGTCTAATTGAACTCTCTGAATATGCACCAAGAGATGTTACTCTCTGTGTTGAAAACCATCAGCTGGGCAGAATGGCCATGGAAGTCCTAGAAGAACTTTTGCCAGCAGAAAGGCTCTTTCTAGCATGGGACATTGCTAAGGGTCACGCTATGAATGCAGAACCAATCGTCGAGGTTGAGGATTTTTTCATGCACCACCTAGACAAAGTAAAAGAATGCCACCTTCACGATCAGAAATCAGGCAAACCTTCCCATGACTTGCTAGGCGCTGGGAAAATCGATTTCTCTCGCTATCTGAAAGTACTTTTGCCTCAAGACATCCACTTCACCCTAGAAATTCGTCCCAGAGAGGAAGCCCTAAAGAGTCTGAAGACATTGGAAGACATGTTCGCAAGGCTCGGTTGGAAGATCTCTGCCCGCACTTGACGTTTTCACATACAGCAAAAAAAGCTTAACTTAAGCCTGCCCGAAGAATTTTTGATTGTGGATGAAAAGACTTATTCCCCTCATTCCGTTCTTGACAGCACAGCAAGCAGGGTTTGGTGTGGAAGAGAAAGAGAAGAAGAAAAAAAAGAAGAAGCAGTCCATCTTTCTTGTAGAGGAACATGTTGAAAGCCAAACGTTTCATGAACTAGTCGGCATTTTGGAGGAACTTGAGAAAGAAGGAAAGTTTGTGGATGTGCAGATTTGCCCGAGATGCAAGAGCCCCAAGGTCCGCAGGGTCGGAACCCTGAGCGGAGACGTGCTGGGGCACATGGGAATACTGCCACAAAAGTTCGAATGTAAGGAATGCGGATGGAGGGCGCGCTTGGTTCTAAAGGCAACAAACAGGCCGACGAGCATCAAAGATGTTGCCATAATTGCAGAAGCATCCGACCTAGATGAGGCGAAAGAAGGAAAACAGCAATAAGCATCTATCCTCGTAGAGAACATCAAACAACGAGTTATGTGAATAAGAAAACCATTACTTAGTAGACAGAAAACGCATGGATGTAACCTTTTACGATGCGCATGAAAGACTGAAAATACATCTGTCTATGATAAAAAATGCAATTGGCACACAGAAACAATTTATTCAAGGAACATGTTGGGCTGTGAAGATTGGATTATTAGGTTGGTCATGGAAAACAATGGACAAAATGCCTGACAGCGATCATTCATTGACTCTGTTCTTCAACCCTCTTTGGAAGGCTTTAGCTCAATTCTTGGCAGGAAAGTGCGACAAATGTGGACAAGAGCGATTGGTTTCAGTCTTTGACGACTACTCTTCAAGCTGTCGCCCTCATTGTAAAAGTTGTTTGCTAACGTCAAAAACAATAACGCCCTTAATTCATCTACTGTTCTTCCGCCTCGGAGTCAATGGCAACACAACCAGAAAGCTACTGAAAGACCCACTTATCCGTAGATGCATGTTAACCGTTGTGAAGGGGATTGCGAATTTCGGAATAAGGTATCCGCAGCCTACCAGCGTTCCAGTGACTATTGTCTGGAACTTCACCAACAGATGTAATCTCAACTGCCTGCACTGTCATCAAGACTCTTCACCCACATCTTCCGGGTTGGAACTGACTACGGCTCAAGCCTTGAAAGTTATAGATAACATGAGTGACGCAGGAGTAGCCATCTTAACCTTCTCAGGCGGAGAACCACTAGTACGCGGAGACCTTTACGAAGCGGTCAAAAGAGCTGACGACAGCGGCATGCTATGCACGATTGCTTCGAATGGAACCCTTATGACCGCTAAAGCGGCGGAACAGCTCGCCAGAGTGGGTATAAAACGCGTAGAAATAGGTTTGGACGGTGCGAAAGCTGAAACTCACGATTTCCTGAGAAACAAGCCGGGCAGTTTTGAAGCGACGGTTGAAGGAATAAGAAACTGCGCCGCCGTCGGCTTTGACGAGTTGGCTGTTACCATGACCTTGCATTCAAAGAACATCGGGGAATTGGAAGAAACCATGAGTTTAGCGGAAAAGCTCGGGGCCACAAGATTTTATCTAAATAGGCTTATCCCTGCTGGTCGCGGAATGGACGCATCTCACCTTGACGTAACGTCTGAAGAGAAAATCAAAGCTCTGGAAGCATTACACAAAAAGTTCTACAAAAGTGTCACAGACGGATGCGGAATGCAGTGCTACGCTCGAGGAATGACCTACTACGCTCGTTTAGGCTATGAGCGGTCAGAAGGCAAAGTTTTCACGGTAAGCGAAGCTTTGTCAGGACACGAAAACATGTTTCAAGAAAAATTTGGACTTGAAGTTTCAAAAATCGTGAGAAGACTTTCAACAGGATTTGGCGGCTGCTCGGTCGGGTTAACCTACGCAGGACTCACCGCTTCAGGAGACCTGCTCCCCTGCGTTCCGGCCCCAATAAAGCTGGGCAACCTTCTCGAACAAGACCTAGAAGAAATCTGTGTTCAGAATGAACTTCTAAATTACATTAGAGACAGGAAGGCGCTAAAAGGATCTTGCAAAACATGCGCGTACACCGACCTTTGCGGCGGCTGCAGATACACAGCATACATCACCAACGGAGACTGGCTAGGACCTGATGCTTCTTGCCCTTTCGGTCCAAAAATCCTAAATGTCTAATAATCTCTGCCTCAAGCTCTTACGTCTCTTGCTTGGTGCACAATTCTTGAACCATGTTGTAAAACAAGTTTGAAACTGGTAGATTTCACTGGCGCTTTTGCTACAGAATCAAGAGGTCCGAAACCTGCCGTGCAATGACGAAGCAATTATCAGGATTTGACAAGCTTCATTGGTTTTCCGCAACAGACAAGAGTACCCTTTCCAGCTTCCAAAACTTTGACCTTGTTACCACACGTTTCACAGAAGTAAATTTCTCCAATTTTGGTCATCTTCTCACCTCTCTACAATCATTTGTTTCGAGCTTACTATTGAAATGGCTCAACAAGTTTAAGAATTTTTCATTCAACCCGCCATTGCTTTCGTTACTGAAACGAGGATTCGAGAATCTTGCAGAACAGGGTGTAAGGCACGTTCTTTGCCATAAAAACCATATTCGAAAGCTATGGATTTCGAGACAAAACATAAAAATGCCGTATGTCATAAGCCAAGGCAACGGTGAACGAAATGGACAAAAATCTTCTTGCTGAACTGACGGAAATCGTTGGCCCCAAATATGTTTCCGACGACATGTACGTTCGCTGGAGTTATTCCATGGATTCTAACATCTTCGACGTCCTCAATCCTACACCTCCGCGCATTGTTGTAAGACCGGGCAGTGTTGAAGAGATTTCAAAAATTCTGAAACTGGCAAATACGACCAAGACGCCAGTCTATGTGAGAGGCGGCGGGACAGACGGTGGAGGAAGCCGTGGCGAAAAAATAGTCGATTCAATCTTAATTGACATTACACGCATGAACAACATCGTTCAGATCGATGAAAGTTCGCAAACCGTCACAGTTGAAGCGGGAGCTACCTGGGGAAAACTCAACAAAGAGGTAGAAGAGAACGGCTGGAGACTCGGTTTTAAGGGTCCATACTCCGGCTACGGTTCGACCGTAGGAGGAAGTGTTGCCGTGCAGAGTAACGGCTACGGCAGTCCCAGATATGGCGTGGTTGCTGAGGATCTGACAAATCTTAAGGTAGCATTGCCAAACGGTGAGATATTAGAAACTGGGTCAGCCGTGAATCCCAGCGCAAAGAAGTTTTACAGGTTTTGTATAGGTCCAGATTTAGCAGGCATTTTTGTAGGTTCAGGCGGCTGCTTCGGAGTCATAACAGAAGTGACTTTACGCTTGTATCCGAAAGCCGTAGACAATGCATTTGGAGCATACGGTTTTAGAGACTATGAATCAATCCAAAAATGCTACTACCGATGGCTTAAGACCAGAGAGGCAGACCATGTAGCATGGTTTGCCGAAGACGGCTTGGAAGTTAACTCTCCAGAATTAAGGAAGGAAGGCTAGGTGTCAATGCTAACCTTTGTCGTCGAAGATCAGACAGCTGAACTTGTTAAGGCCAGAGCAGAGCTCTTGCATAGAATAGCTGGGGAAGAAAACGGTGAAAGTTTAGACGCCGAGAAATATGCCAAAGCCGATTGGAACTACAAGTTCGAATTGTTGCCGCGGTGGGCAGCAAAAATTGGACAATGGCAATGGAACTGTCACATGATTCCCGCAGGAGACGCTCTAATGGACTTAAAAAGTATTCTGGACTTTTTGAATCAGCATGAAGCAGAGTTCAAAAGGCACAAGGTCACACATTCCACAGTGAGCATTGCGCACAAAAACGCAGGACACGTTTCAACCTCCATGTACTACGATCAAAACAATCCGGAAGCAGTTGAGTTAGTTAAGAAATTGTGTGACAAGTACGCCGAGGTAACCATGACCAAGAATGGAGGCTGCAACTATTGGCTGGGCAAAATCTGGTATCCTTACACCATAATGAGGAATCCCGTCTACAGAAAAGTGTTGATACAAGTTAAGAAAGCAGTAGACCCACACAACATAATGAACCCAGGCGGCCTCACCTTACCTTGCGATTTAGAGGAGGAAGCGTGACCATGTCTTCAAGAACACGTAAGGGAAGAAGCCTTGAGGATTACAGGCGAGAGATCTACCTGTGTTCCAGATGCGGCTACTGCAGAGACATGGTTAGAGCGAGGGACAACACAGATCTAGTGTGCCCTATCCGTGAAAACACCGGCGGATTTGATTCCTTTACGGCAAGGGGAAGAAACGTAATCGCGAGGGGAATTCTGGAAGGCAAGCTTGATCCAAAAAAGGTCTCGCCAGAGTTTGTGGACGCTTTGTTCGCATGCACCCTCTGCGGAAGCTGCCAAGACCACTGTTTATCGCTTAATCCTGAAACTTGGGATGCCTTTCCAAACAATAAATTCGTAGATCACAAAGTAGACATCTTAGGAATAGCTGAATCATTAAGGAGCATAATCGTCGAGAAAGGTAACCCTCCAACCGTAATTCGGGAAATTCTGAAGAATATTCAGTTACACGGCAACCCAGAGGGTAAACCTCGAAACAAACGTGACGAGTTTGCAAAAGAACTTCATTTTCACGTCAACAGAGCATCAGAAAGAAGATGCGGAACATTGCTTTATGTAGGTTCTGTTGCTTCCTATAACGAGCGGAATCAAAAAACAGTCAGAGCAGTCGCCAAGATTTTGCATGCCTCAAACGTTGACTTCTGCATTCTTGGCAACGAAGAAGAGGACAGTGGCGGAGATGTCCTTAGACTAGGAGAGGAAGGCTTGTTTGAGGAACTTGCCCAACGCAATTTGGCGCTGTTTAAGAAATACGGAGTTCAGAACGTTATCTGCATCTCTCCACATGATCATGATGCTTTTGTGAATGACTATCCCGCGTACTTGGAAGATTGGGCCAAGCTTAATGTTAAAGTGCAGCATTACACCGAGTATCTCGCCGAACTTATTCGGAGCGGAAAACTGAAAATAATCCGTAGGCTCCGTGAAACAGTCACGTTCCAAGACCCATGTTATTTGGGCAGAATTAATGGCATTTATGACGCATCTCGAGAACTGATTCAAGCAACAGGCGCCAAACTGGTTGAAATGAGGCTATCCCGTCGCAATTCTTATTGTTGCGGAGGCGGAGGAGGCGGCGTCTGGTACGAGGCTTTGCATAAACCTCGACTATCGACTGAGCGAGCAAAGCAAGCGTGTGAAACTCATGCAGACATTCTTGTAGTAGCATGTCCATTATGTGCCCAGATGCTGGAAGAAGGCCTGGCAGGTATTGAAAAATGTGACTTGAAGGTCTTTGATGTCGCTGAACTCCTACTTGAAGCCATGGCATAGATCGAACTGATAACTGTTAAGAACAAGAAATGCAGAAGTATGCTTGGTTGACGGAATTGGAAAAGTTCGGAGTCGGATTTGTAGGCGCCGGCTGGATAGTTAACACTCACCACGTGAAAGCTTGGAGGGGAGTCAGAAACGCGGATATAATGGCCATATGTGACATTGATGAAAAACGAGCCAAGAATACTGCCGCTTTGTGCAGGGAGCTTAACGTTGGCAATCCAAAGGTTTACACTGATGTTTCAAGAATGGCCGCAGACCCGCAGGTTAATGCTATATGGGTAACCGTGCCTAACTATGCGCGGATTCCAGTTGTGAAAGCGATAACCGAGGAAGTCACCCAGGGCAAGTCTGAGCTTGTCGGATTAGTATGCGAAAAACCATTAGGCCGAAACGCAAAAGAGGCCCGGCAAATGCTGGAAATGGTTGAGAAAGCAAAACTACTGCATGGCTACTTAGAAAATCAAGTTTTCATGCCTTCACTAGTGAAAGGCAAAGGGCTTCTGTGGAAAAAAGGAGCAACAGCTGCAGGTCGACCGTACCTTGTAAGATGTTCTGAAGAGCACGGAGGACCCCATGAAGCCTGGTTCTGGGATGCCTCAAGACAAGGCGGAGGAGCACTAAACGACATGCTCTGTCACAGCATAGAAGCCGCCAGATTTCTGTTAACGGCACCCGACGAGGCAAAAGAAGCCTTGACCCCGCGCACAGTGTCTGCTGAAATAGCCACGTTGAAATGGGCCAGGCCTGAATATGTGGAACAGCTTATAAAAATGACTAAAGGAAGCGTTGATTACTCGAAAAAGCCTGCAGAAGACACGGGAAGAGCAAGCATAGTTTACGAGACCAAAGACGGTTCACTTGTAGTTTCAGAGCTGACCACTTCTTGGAGTTTCGTTGCTTCTGAACGAGTCACTATAGAGATGTTGGGCCCTGAGTATTACATGCAAATTGACACTCTTAATCCAGAGATGAAAGTTTTCTTCAGCCGAGAAATCAAAGAGTCCGGCGGGGAAGAAATGATCGAAAAACAGGCAGCTGAGCAGGGGTTCATGCCAGTTGTACCTGATGAGACTCATGCTTACGGGTATTTGGAAGAAGACAGACATATGGTTGAAAGCTTTCTGAACGGAAAAATGCCGAGGGAGACTTGGAAAGACGGAGCCTTAGTCGTTGAGCTCATAATGACCTGTTACATGGCTGCTGAAAAAGGTAAAAGATTAAGCTTCCCGCCTGAAGGATTGAAGGATTTCGTGCCAAAAGTTGCACAGGGAACTTGGAGCCCCAGAGACATAGCAAAACCAGCCTCCAAATGATTCTGCCTTTGATGTAGGTGACCAGCTTGGTCAAGGAAAGATGTTTGATAGGAGTAGACTTAGGAGGCACATGGACAAGAGTTGTCCTTTCAGACGAAAAGGGCAATTTCATAGAAAAGATAAGCGAAAGAGTTGACAAGAGCAGTTCTGAAGCAATCAGCAAGCAGATTGTTAGGCTTACACGTTTCTTGTGCAAGAAGCACTCGCTTGACGTCAGAGCCTTGAGAGGTGTGGGAATAGCCTCAGCAGGCCCCTTGATTCAAGAGGAAGGAGTGCTCATTAAGCCGACTAACCTGCCGTTTGACTATGTCCCTCTCACGAAGCCAATTGCAGAAGAATTGGCAATACCTGCATGTTTGATTAATGATTGCGCAGGAGCGGCTCTGGGCGAAAACATGTTTGGCGCTGCCAAGGGATTAGACAACTATGTCTACATAACAATAGGTACCGGAATAGGCTGTGGAGCCATTGTTAACGACACTTTGCTTTTGGGAAAGGATGGAAACGGCCACGAGGCCGGCCATTTCACAATAGATTGTAGCGGACGCCTAACGTGTGGATGTGGAAAACGTGGACACTGGGAAGCTTACTGTTCAGGAAGAAACATACCGAACTATGTCAGAATGAGATTCAAGGAAATTGATGAAAAAACAGTAAAGCGAAGCTCACTTTTCAAGAAAGTGAAAGGCGACTTATGTAAGCTGGGTGCCGCCGACCTATTTGCTGCCGCAAGAAAAGGAGACAAACTCTCTCTGCAACTTGTCAATGAGATCGGAGTTCTAAACGCTATAGGCTTTGCCAACGTGATAAACGCGTATGATCCATCTCTGATCACGGTTGGAGGAACCGTGACCCTGAAGAACAAGAAAATGATTCTCGACCCTATCAAGAAATATGTGGAAGATTATGCAGTGAACAGAGTTCCGAAAATAATGGTAACACCGCTAGGCGAAGATGTTGGCATTTATGGAGCTGTTGCAGCGGTTTTGAAATACATACAATGACGAAAAGGGAAGTTCGGAGCAAAATTGCCTTTTCTTGTCGGCGTTTATGGTCTTAATATGACCTTGACGACTCCTTCCAAGTCTTTCTCAATAAGTTCTAAAGCATGTCGAATCTGTGCCAAAGGCATAGAATGGGTAATCAATGATTTTGCATCTATCTTACCAGTTGAGACCAAGTCCATCGCTCTGTGATAGTCCAGTTCACCTACGGTTCTGAAACTCGCTTTTATTTCCAATTCTCTGTCAAAAACTCTTGCCAAATTGATTTCACCTGGTTTCAGGTGAAAACCAAAGATCACCGTGCGTCCTCCACCTCTTGTGACCTCAACAGCTTGCGATGCTGTAATGGGCTTTCCAACGGCATCTATTGCAACGTCAACTCCCTCCATGTTCGTTAGTTCTAGAACCGTTTTTGTTGGATTCTGCTTTCCAGCGTTTACGGTGAAATCGGCTCCGAGTTTTTTGGCGAATTTCAGTCTTGACTCGCTAATGTCGGATGCGATAACTTTGCTTGCTCCAGCCAGTCTCGCAAGCTGTGTGAGAAATAGTCCTGCTGGGCCTTGGCCGATAACAGCGACCGAATCGCCTATGGAAAAATCGGATCTGTCGGCGCCGTGAAGTGTGCAAGCAAGTAAGTCTATGAGTGCTCCTTCTTCGAAGGACAGGTTTTCAGGCATTTTGTAGCAGTATTTTGCAGGAATCTTAAGATACTCAGCATAAGCGTAGTCGGCAAATCTAGGATTTTCGCATAGTTCCTCTTTTCCTTGGAGGCAATAATGACATTTGTTGCAAGGTAATGCATACACTGGGCCTGGAACAACTCTATCTCCAATCTTCAAATCCTTAACATTCTCTCCGACCTTGGCAACCTCTCCTGAACATTCGTGTCCAGGCTTGCCCGGCGGAAGCGGGTAGCTGATTCCTTCAATTTCGCCTTTCAAAAAATGCATGTCCGTAGAGTTGCAGATTGCAATGGCCCTCATTCTTAGGAGAACGTCTTCTTTGCCGATTTCTGGTTTTTCAACTTCTTTGATGAGTATTTTGTTTGGCGCTGCAAAAACCACTGCCTTCATGACAATCCCTTGCGAGCAATGTTTGAAATACTATGCTATTTATTTTTTCCTTTTGTACCGTAAAAGTTAAATCAACACGCAAACAACTATGGAAACTGCATAAACTAGAGGGTGAAAAATTGTCTAAAATAAAAGCTATTTCTAGAATGGTTTGGATAGCAATACTGGTAGTCATAATAGTCATAGCGGCTCTTGGAGCCTATTGGTGGTACATTTCGCAGCCAACAACACCAGCGCCAGTATCAAAGGTTATCAGCATAGCATGGACAGAAGGTCCTGAATTTGATTTTATCCAAGGCAAGCTTCCCCAGTTTCAAACACAAACTGGGATAACAGTCAACTTTCAGAAAATCCCACGTGCACACATAATTGAAAGACTTATGTTGGAAATGCTGTCTCCTACCCCAACAATCGATGGAACAGTCCTCTATGTTCTCGAAGCCCCAAGCCTTGCGGCAACAGGAGGACTAGTAGACCTGTACACTTACAAATCTAAAAGCAAATGGATAAGTGAGGGTTTCTACCAAGACCAGCTTGAAATGTTGGAATTCAATGGATCATTATACTATGTGCCGTCGCTCTGGAACGGTGCTTTGATTCTGTTCTACAGGACAGACTTGTTTGCCAGTACGACTCTGAAACAGGCTTTCCGAACGCAATATGGAGAGGATTTGACAGTTCCAACAACTCCGGAGCAACTCTTAAAGGTTGCTAAGTTCTTCAATGACCAAGGATACATCGGCATACACCTTCAAATGACCACGTCTGAAATGGGCGCCGGCGCCTATACCTTCTATCCGCCACTTGCATTCTATTATGGCGGCGGAATCTACAATGATACAACAGCTAAGATAACGTGCAACTCAACAGGCAGCGTCCAGGCCTTGGAATATCTGCTCAACCTAGCTCAATATGCACAGCCAACATATTTGGAAGACGGAACCTTCGAAGCTCAAACAGCTGTGATGCAAGGGCAGACAGGGGGGAAACAGCTAGCAATGGCTGATCAATGGTCTTACATGTACCCGATGCTTCCAGACGCCACCCAACCATGGAATATCTCTGAAAGGATATTCCCGCAACAGCCAGACATGCTGGGCGTAGCAATATTGAAGAATTCCCCGAAGAAAGACTACGTTTGGCAGTTTGTTAACTGGACTAACTCCTTCGAAATTGTCAAAGGAACAACGTTAGCCACTCCAAAAGCACCGTGCCGTTCAGATGTAACAAATGATCCAGAGGTCAGATCAAACTACTGGGTGAACGTAATTCTCAACTCGTATGGTGGGCATAAGAAAATAACACCTACGATAAAGAATCCGCATGCAACAGAAATCTACGAAGCTATGATGAAACGCTTGCACGAAGGCTTTACTGATCCTGACGCCCGTACCAATCCTCATGCAGTTGCACAACGAGTTCTAGATGCACTATATGAAGATATTGCAAGGATAATCAAGTATTAGCAGTCAAAGGTTTAACAAAGCCTTAAATCCTTTTTTTACTCTCTTTTTTTACTGAAGAATGTAATATACTGGTGGATTAATGCGAAAAATTAGCGGCAGTCCACTCACTAAGGAGGCGATGATCGGATTTCTGATGGTAACTCCTGCTTTGGCGATATTGGCAATTGTCTACTTTTATCCTCTGTTCTATAATGTGGATTTGAGTTTTTCCAGATGGCCTATTACCGAGGGCCTTTCAAAATATTATGTTGGCTTAGATAACTATCAGAATCTGTTCACATCTGGAGATTTTCAGAAGGTTTTGGGCAACACCGTTTTCTTCACGGTCACAAGTGTTCCACTTGAGTTTTTTTTAGGATTAGGCTTAGCTCTACTGCTGACCAAGGAGATCAAGGGGAAAAATGCGTTCACGACCCTTCTGTCTCTGCCAATGATTGTAGCCCCTGTTATCGCCGCCTTGGCCTGGAGATGGTTCTACCAGTTCGATTTTGGCGCTCTTAACTACTTGTTGAGTTTCGTTGGTGTGAAACCCATCTTGTGGGTAAGTGACGTGAATATTGCCATGTATTCGGTTATCATCGCAGATGTGTGGACAACAACTCCCTTCATGATGCTCATTCTTTACGCAGGTCTTCAAATGATTCCAATCCAACTCTACGAGGCAGCCAAGATTGACGGTGCCTCACAGTGGCAAATTTTCTGGCATGTTACGCTTCCCTCACTAAGGACAGTCTTAGTAGTCGCCTTAATGATTCGAACAATAGACGCGTTCACAAAGCTTTTCGACATGGTCTACGTGATCACTGGTGGAGGCCCAGGATATGCAACACAGGTTCTTCCTATCTACGCCTACAAGGTCGGATTGAACTTCTTCGACCTTGGAAGAGGCGCCGCGATATCTATGATAACTTTAATGTTTTCAGCCATAATGGTTGCAGTGATCTTGATCGCAAGAAGCTCTTGGAGGAAATAGGAAAATGAACAGAGAAATTCTCAGCAAGATTGGCATCTACCTTATCCTCCTAGTTGCATTAATTTGGGCTTTGTTTCCGCTTTACTGGGTTTTTTCCACTTCAGTAAAACTACCTGGGCGAATATTCTCGATTCCGCCCACATTGATACCCGATGCGCTTACTCTTGAAAACTATGAGAGACTAGCTGAAGTAATGCCGTTTTTGCAGCATTTCCTTAACAGTGCAATCATAACCGGCGGTGCACTCGCCATCGGCTTAACACTCGGCAGCCTTGCAGCCTACGGGCTTTCACGATACAAGTTCCCAGGAAGTCGCTACTTCTTAGGTTTCATAGTAGTCTCCAGGATGATTCCCTATGTTGCCTTTGTTATCCCAATATACCTAATTGACTTGAACCTGAAACTCTTGAACACTTATTTCGGAGTCATACTGCCACACTTGATCATAATCTTACCCTTTACGATATGGCTCATGAAATCCTTTTTTGACGAAATTCCGAAAGCTTATGAAGAGGCTGCGATGGTTGATGGATGCTCAAGACTTCGCGCTATGCTCATCGCCATGCGCCTGGCTCTTCCAGGCTTGGGAACCACGGCCATTTTGACTTTTCTAGATTCCTGGAACGAGTTCATGTTCGCTTTGACCGTGACCAGCACTCCTGCATCTCAAACGCTTCCCGTAGCGATAGCAATGCAGCTCCAGAGGCCTTATCAAGTACCGTGGGGGGTCATAACTGCTGGATCTTTTCTCTTCAGCATACCAGTGTTTGCTTTGGGATATTTCATCCAGAAATATGTTGCCAAAACATTTGTCCTAGGAGTCTGATCACATGGTTGAAGTGAGACTTGAAAGTGTCAACAAGAATTTCGGCAAAGTCATAGCAGTAGACAATCTAAACTTAACAATACAAGATCAAGAGTTTTTGGTTCTTCTTGGTCCCTCCGGATGTGGAAAAACTACCACTTTGCGGTTGATAGCTGGGTTAGAAAAACCTGACAGTGGAGAAATCTACATTGGGGACACTTTGGTCAATGATCTGTCGCCGAAGGAAAGAAACGTGGCGATGGTCTTTCAAAATTACGCGTTGTATCCTTACATGAAAGTTTTTGATAACATCGCATTTCCACTGAGAATTCGAAGGACTCCAGGTGGGGAAATACGTTCAAGTGTACAAGAAATTGCAAACTTGCTTGGAATTGACGCTCTTTTGGATAGAAAACCTCGCCAGCTAAGCGGTGGGCAGCAGCAGAGAGTCGCCTTGGCCAGAGCCCTAGTTAGGAAACCACAGCTCTTTCTCATGGATGAACCATTGAGCAATTTAGATGCAAAGCTCAGAATAGCGATGAGAACTGAGCTTAAAAGACTGCACCGTGAGTTGAAGGTGACAACAATTTTTGTGACACACGACCAAGAGGAGGCCATGACGTTGGCCGACAGAATAGCCATAATGACCAAAGGCTTATTGCAGCAGCTTGGAAGCCCGTTTGAAGTCTATGAAAAGCCTTCTAACATGTTTGTAGCCAGCTTCATCGGAAGCCCAGCAATGAACATGTTTGAGGGAGAACTGGCAGAAAAAAATGGAGATTACATCGCTAATTTTGGCATCTTCTCCTTGCCCATCTCAAAGAAGATAGCACAAAGCATCTCTAAGGAATTAACGTTAGGCATACGACCAGAACACATTCTCCTCGAGGATAAGAAGACTGCAAAGTCCATGTCTGCCAAGGTAGAAGTTACGGAAC
>Ga0172366_10000726_pt1 | contig 24602 bp, 28 predicted proteins | sample LakKivSesite69cm_FD_114533 | JGI IMG/M metagenome (GOLD analysis project Ga0172366, IMG submission 114533) | Sediment microbial communities from Lake Kivu, Rwanda - Sediment site 69cm | ecosystem: Environmental > Aquatic > Freshwater > Lake > Sediment | place: Rwanda: Western Province, Lake...
CGAACGTAAGGATGGTCCTGGCCAAGGTCTCCCCGCTGTCAGGGAAGGAACGCGTGGCCTCATACGAGCGGTGGTACGGCTCAGGCACGACCGAAACGCAATACAGGGAACACGGCTGTGTTTACCATCTAGACCTGACCAAGACGTTCTTCACGCCACGACTTTCGACTGAGAGGAAGCGGGTGGCCTCGCTGGTCGAGCCAGACGAAACTGTGTGCGATCTGTTCGCCGGGGTGGGTCCCTTCTCAGTGTTGATGGCCAAAGTGCAACCCGCTTCTCGCGTGAAGGCCTGCGACATCAGCCCGGAGGCTATCGCGTACCTGAGGGCTAACGTGAGGCTTAACGGCGTATCAGATAGGGTCGAGATCTTCCTGGGAGACGCGATGGAAGTGTCTCGGACCAGCCTAAGAGGGGCTTGCGACAGGGTAGTGATGAACCTGCCATACGGGGCACAGTTGTATCTTTCGGCTGCATCCACCTCCCTGAAACCGTCAGGGGGAATCGTGCACCTCTACCTATTCAGGAAGGAGTCCCAGCCCCTGGAGGAGAGGATCTCGTCCGTGACAGGTGAGCTCAGATCTCTTGGCTGGAAGGAAGTAGAAGTGCTGTTCCACAGGCGCATCCGAGAGATAGGCCCTAGGACTTACAACGAAGTATTGGACGTGAGGGTTTCATAGAGGCCCCATACGACCCAGACGAAGCTCGTGCGAACTCACGTTAGATTCACGAATGCCTCAAGCCTCACGAACACGATCGCACCTTCATCCTTCAGACGACTTGCAAGCCCCCTATCGATCCCCTGCGCGGCCTTGTTCGAGAGGATGCCGATAGTGCGCCCGTCAACGTACGCGCTCCTCCTCAGCACAATTGAGTTCTGGTCGCGGAAAGTCATCCTATCAGAGCCCATAGACCGAATGACGTCCCGGAGTCCAGCGCACTCTATGGTCACGATCAGCCGACCTCCCTTTCTGAGCGCGGACTTCAGCCTCTCGTCCAATTCTGAGGCTCCCTTCGAGGCCCCGACAGCTAGTATGCAATCCCCCTTTCTGGTCATCTCGCTTTCCTTCGTGATCTCGATCGTCGTGGGGTGTCTCAGCGATACGAACCCATGCCCCCTTGCCTTCACGAGGTCAGTCGCCACTGGGTGCAAGCCTAATCAATAAGACCCAGGCATCTTTTAAGCACGGAGTTGGGCGACTACGAGGAACAGCGGAGAAGGCTAGTATCTCACCTGAAGTCCTACGGCATAATCCGCTCTGAGAGCGTAGAGAGGGCGTTCACTGCAGTTCCAAGGGAGGAGTTCGTCCCCGAGCAGATCAGAGATCAGTCCTACTTGGACATTCCCCTCCCCCTCATGGACACCGGGCAGACAATTTCCGCCCCGCACATGGTCGCGTACATGGTCGAGGCGCTCGACCTAAGCACATGCCACAAGGTCTTGGAGGTGGGGGCCGGCAGTGGGTACGCTGCAGCCATACTGGCCGAGTTAGTCGGCCCCTCCCTCGACCGCGCGGGTCACAAGGTCTACACGGTCGAGATCGACCCCCGACTTGTGGAGTTCGCCAAGCACAACCTTCAGAGATGCGGGTACTCGGACAGGGTCGAGGTCATACTCGGTGATGGTTCCCTTGGCCTCCAGCGCGAGGCTCCCTTCGACAGGATACTGGTGTCCGCAGCGGCCGCTGATGTCCCTGAGCCCTTGGTCGATCAGCTAGCGGAGGGCGGAGGAATGGCCATCCCGGTCGGGGGCGGCGCTTGGTCTCAAGCGCTATACCTAGTGAAGAAGGACAGGTCCGGCAAGGTCACGAGGCAGTACCTGATGGATGTCATGTTCGTGCCGCTGAGGGGCCACTCTTGACAATCCCTACATGAACCTGCCTAACCCCGACCTCTTCATCTCCAGCTTCTTGATGACCTCGTCCAAAGTGCGCGCAACCCTCTGTTCGGAGAACGAGTATTCATCAACGAGAAGCGAGACAATTCCCTCCCTGTCCGGGGCCCTGAAGTCCAAAGACCTGACCTCTGCTACTGGAGGGTTCGTGAAGAACTCAACTATCTCCTGAAGGTTCTCGGGCGGCTCGAGGTTCTTTTCCCGATACGCGTCCCCCAGCTTGACTCCCCTCTTTATGAGCGACAGGGCCTTCTTGGCACCCAAGCCCTTCACCCCTTCGCAATAGTCCGTCCCCACGATGATCGCGACCTCGATGAGTTCCTCCCTCGTTACCCCCAAGTCGCTCATCGACCTCCCGACATCCACCATCTCCGGTTTCACTTCAATGTACGTGCTACGACCCGGGAGCTTCCTCCTCCCTGTGATGCCCAAGTTCCTGACTATCCTCGGAGCCCCGAAGAGCGCAGAGTCGTAGTCTTGGCTGGCGGCCGCATAGGCCAAGCCCTGCCCCGCCAGAAATGCGGCCTGAGCCTCTCCCTCAGAGGGCGCCTGAATCCAAGGTATGCCCATCAACTCCAGAAGTCTCTTGGTGGAGCCCAGAACGTGATCGCTTATCCTAGCCGTTGCCTGCGCGTACTTCCTCGCCTCCTCCAATGCCCCCCTCTTCAATGCCAGGTCGTACTTCTCTTCCGCTTCCCTCTTCCTCTCCTTGCGCTGTTCAACCTCCCTTTTCTTGAACCTGGGCGGTTCTCCGTCCAGCACGAAGACGGGCCATATGTCGTTCGACATGAGGTTGCAGACCCTGTAGAAGAGACCCGATAAGTGGCTCGTCGTCCTTCCCCTCCTGTCCATCAATGGGGTTCCGTCAGGTCCCCTTATTATCGAGAGAAACTGATACAGGATGTTGTAACCGTCCACCGACACTACCTTTGACCTCAGCTTATCGAAACCTATCTCTTCCTTGAGCAGGATGCTCCCTATGTCTACGCCCAAAACCCACTGTGATGTATCAAATCGGAGATATTAATCGGTTCCGGGGCCTCTCGCCTTCAGGAGCTCGATCCTGAGGTTCTTCTTTGATAACCTAGTCGTGACGATCAGGCCCATTATCTCGAACTTAATGAGGACGCTCATTATGTCCTTCTCGGATGCGTCCGAGTAAGTCTTCCGAACCTCCCTGAGAAGGTCGTCGAACTGTATGGCCTTCTTCTCTTCGAGTATCTCGGAGACCTCCGACCTCAGAAGTGGTGCTTGATCGCTCATGTCGGCTTCCCCAGGTCCACGAACCTCCGGACCCCTTCTACTGAGATCTCCCCAACGCCTTCTATGGATTTTATCCTGTCTTCGTAGTCCTGACTGACCCCATCCCTCTCGGGGGCGGACAGGTCAATGACCAAGGCCTCAATTCCAAAACCGATGTACTCCTTCCCCCGAAGAACTACGCGCTCGTCTGCGAACTTAGCCCTTACCGCCTCCATCAGCGCGTCCAGGTCGACATCAATGCCAGTCGGGAATATCTTTATGGTCATCAGCACCTTTCTCTCCATCTCTGCTCACCCTATGGGCCCACGAACCCACACTTGGGACAGACGTACTGCCTGACGAACTTCCTGTCCTTCTCCCCCCTCCATATTGCTACTTCCCCACAGTTGAAGCACATGAACCTCACGTATCTCTCGTGGGGATCTAGGGGCTTGTTGGAGGATGTTCCCCTGGGCATCGTCAGCGCTTGGCCTGTTTCCTATTTAAACAATCCCCCCATCAGATGATAGAGCACTCTGGCTCCGATCGGAATCATGTCGAGGTTCAGCTCTATCGCTCGGATAGCCCTCGAGTAGTCCCCGTGAAAGTCGAAGTCCACGCTCTCCATATATCGCGTCAGCTTCTCCACGGTCGTACATCTCAACATCGCGTCCATTGTCAGCTGTGGGCCAATCGAGTTCAGCAACCTCCTGATCGCCCTCATCTTGCCGAGCTGCCCTCTCAGGCCCGCCAAAGGGTCCCCGATGGTTGTCGTCCCGCCAGCTATCTCCGAGGCTATGATCTCGGACACGGCCTTGGCGGACAGAGCTCCGAAGACTATGCCCCCCCCAGTGGTGGCCTTTGTCATCCCCGCTGCATCTCCAACGGCAAACACGTTGCCTCTCCTGACATTCGGAGAGGGCCCGCCGACCCACATTCCCCAGAGGTTGGGTTTTCCGAGGGGCACAGCCCCCTCCTTCTCGACCATGAAGTGAAGCGACTCCATCACGTCGACCTCTCCAGAGGCGAGGCCGATTCTGCAGTGCTCTTCGTCAATCGGGACCACATACCCAAAGAAGTCGGGAGAGACTTGGGGATTGAGGTATACAGACGCGACGGACGGATCCACGCTCTTCCTCACCAGCGATTGAACTGATACCAGAGCCTTGGCCTTGTCCTCGCGCATCCCGAGCTGCCTTTCAAGGCCGCCCGCTATGCCTTCAGCCAGCACCGCGTATCGTGCGGCGTGGACGCGGCCAGAACTGTCAAGCACCCTCGGGCTTTCCGGGTTCTCGACCGACACGCCCCTTCTGGACCTGAGGATGGTGACCCCTTGTCTTTCGCAGGTCTCCGCTAGATACCTGTCGAACGCGGTCCTTGAAATCACCTTCGCTACCGGGCGGCCCGACCTGACCACGATCTCCCTAGCCCCGTCGGTGAACCGGAATCCTCGCAGCTCGTTCAGGTCGACCGAGGATGGAGGGGACACGCCTATCTTCTCGCGGTAGTCGGTCGAGACAACTCCGCAGCAGTGACACGGCACCCCGATCTCGTCGTGTTCCTCCAGCACTGTTACGCTGGAATTCGCTTCTGACAGTTTGAGCGCTGACACTAGCCCGCTGACGCCAGCGCCTACGACTACAACGCTCAATGCCCCAGCCACCGTGAAGGTAATTAACCCGAGCGCCAACGCATGTCTATGGTCTTTAACTTTAAGCAGTGCATAGTGATCAGGGCCGACCTTTCCATGTCGGTCGGAAAGGCCTGCGTCCAGACTTCTCACGCGGCTGTGTCGTCAGCAGCTGAGGTCAGGGACAGGAAGCCGACGTGGTACTTGGATTGGCTCGATGAGGGGCAGAAGAAGGTGGTCCTGTCCGTTTCTACGCTTGAGGACCTGCTACAGCTGGAAAAGAAGGCGGGAGCCCTCGGGATCCCGACTGCACTGATCGAAGACAAGGGGTTGACAGAACTCCCTCCGGGCACAGTTACCGCGCTGGGAATAGGCCCAGCCCCCTCCGATCTGACGGACAAAGTGACCAGCAACCTTCCCCTCCTCAAATGAACTGCCCGGGATTGCCGACTGACCCGTTGGAGGTCGCGAGGCTGGTTCGGGAGGGCAGGCCGGACGACCTAGTGGGCATGGAGGCCAGTTCCTATAACCTCCATAGGAAGTTGAGAGGAAGGATCCGTTCTACCCCCGAGGAGTTCGTCGCCTGCGAAGTCATGAGAGATGGATCGGTGGCCACTACAATGCACTATCGAGCACGAAGTGGTGGGGATGTCCCGATCTACGTCCTATCGAAGAGGAACCTGGACACCCGCTCAGCCCTGAATGCCTTCTCGTCAGCGCTGGGCTTGAAGCCTTGGGAAATCAGTTACCTCGGCCTGAAGGACAAGCGGGCGCTCACGTTCCAATTCGTTTCTACCACTAGGCCTCAACGAGGTGCACCGTCAGTGTTGCGGGGAAAGCAATGGCAGGCAAGGCTTCACTACATGTCTGACAAGCCTCTAAGGCCGGCTGACCTGAGCGGAAACATGTTCTGGACCTATGTAAGGCTTCACAAGGCTGTGCCAGTGGATCGGCTTCAAGCAATACTTTCAGAGTTCAAGTCAGGCGCATCCCGAGGCGGAATGCTCAACTTCTTCGGGTATCAGAGGTTTGGGGGAAGGAGGCCCATCAATCACATCGCCGGCTACCTCATAGCAAAGCGGGAATACGAGGCCGCTGTCAGGGTCGTACTCGGAACCCCCTCGATCTCCGAGGGCAATCTGACCGGAGAGGCCAGGCGGAGCTTTCTTGAGGAGAACTCAAGGGCGAGTCTCCTCCATTTCGCGCGCTCCCATCTGTTACTGGACAGGTCATTGGCAAAGAACATGATCAGGCACAGCGGGGACGGCAGGAAGTCCGTCTTGGGCCTCCCCACAGTCCTCCTGAGGTTTCTGCTCGAATCGTTCTCCGCCTTCATTTTCAATAGGTGTGTGAGCCACATGAGGGATGAACTCCTGCGCGACGAAGTTCTGAAGGAATTACTTTACATGCCGCTTGACGAAAGGGGAGTTCCCCTCATGGCCTGCGCAGCCCCAACGCCCTCTTCAACCAAGATCATAGAGGATGAAATTAGAAGGGGAAAAGCGACAGCGGCTCTCACCTGTCCGGGCTACTTGGTGGGGAAGATCATATCGAGCGAGACCATGGCGATCATGGACGAACTGGGAGTCACCTGTGGATCTTTCTTCCTCCAAGAGAGGCCAGAGGTCGGGTTTCCCGGGCAGTTGAGGGCGGCAACGGTTGTGCCTAGAGTGATCTCCGCAACAGCTGTGGACGAATTCACCGCGTTGCTCTCGTTTTTCCTCCCCAGGTCAAGCTACGCTACCGTCTTCTTGAGAGAGCTGTTGCACGCTTAGCCCTCGGTCTTGAAGTGCCTCGCGCATGTTTAATATTCCCGGGTCGCACGGACGCTCGCGTCGAGCATGACCGGGCAGCAGAAGAGCAGAATGAGGGATATCCTGAGCGACCTGGCGAGAAGGAGGGGCCTGTTCTGGCAGCCGTACGAGTTGTATGGAGGGCTCCGAGGGACCATAGCCGTCGGCCCGAACGGGTCCCTGATAAAGAGGAGGATAGAGGATTTGTGGCTTGATTTCTTCGTGGAAGGTTTCTCGCTGTTGGCCTTGGAATCGCCGATATTGGGCCCTCGGGACGTCTACGTGGCGTCAGGGCACGAGGCTAGCTTCGTGGACAGGGCGGCCAAGTGCTCATCCTGTGGGGCCGTATGGCGGATCGATCAACTACTTTCCGAGGAGTATGAGGTGCCCAACGCCGAACTGCTTGGCTTGGATCAGCTGGAACAGGAACTCATCAGCAGGGATGTGACCTGCCCCAACTGCAAGGGTAAACTCGAGAAGCCATTCTCAGCGCCCCTCATGATCGGCGCGAACATAGGATTCGCGAAGGAGGCACTCGCATATCTCAGGCCAGAGACCGCCCAGGGGATATTCACTGAATTCAAGCGCCTCTACAAGATCGGACGGCAAACCCTGCCGATGGGCGTTGCGCAGGTGGGGAAGGTCTTCAGGAACGAGATCTCCCCGAGGCACGGGTTGCTCAGGTTGAGGGAGTTCACCATAATGGAGCTGGAGATGTTCATCGACCCGAGCGCCGCGGTGCCCATCCCCAGGGGTCTGGAGGGAGTGGTTCTCCCCATATTGACCGAGAGCGCGCAAAGGGCGGGTTCAGGTGGAATTGCGGCCGTTCCCCTCAGGGAGGCTATCGAGGGCGGGACGTTCGCAAGTGCTTGGCTGGGGATATTCATGGCGACCACCCTGAGGTTCATTGAGGCCCTGGGCATAGACGGGTCAAAGGTCAGGCTCAGGGAGAAACTCCCCCAGGAGAGGGCTCACTACGCGAGGCAGCTGTTCGACGCTGAGGTCTGGCTGGACGGTTACGACTGGACCGAGCTGGCCGGCTTCGCCTACAGGACTGACTACGACCTGTCAGGTCACGCCAAGACATCCGGGGAGGACCTGAGCGTCACCACCGGGGACGGACGCAAGGTGGTGCCCCATGTCGTCGAGCCAAGCTTCGGCGCGGAGCGGGTGCTGTACGCGACGCTCGAGCACAACCTCAAGGAGAGGGATGGCTCATTCTACCTGTCGTTGCCCCCCAAGGTGGCCCCCAAGGACGTTTCGGTCTTCCCCCTGCTGAACAAGGCCGAGCTCTGCGAGGTCGCTGAGGAGGTTCTCGAGCTGCTCAGGCGGGCCAAGTACCTCACGAACTACGATGAATCCGGGTCCATTGGCAGGAGGTACGCCCGGTCGGATGAGATAGGAATCCCCTTGGCAGTCACCGTGGACTACCAGACGCTCAAGGACAGGACCGTCACGGTGAGAGACAGAGACACGCGATCACAAGACCGAGTCAGGGTGGACGAGCTGCCGTCGAAAATAGGGCTAAAGCTGAGCAGCTCTACCTGACAAGGCCGGCCGTACTTTTATAACTCTCTCGTGCCTCACAAATAGTGTAGGCAGTTGTTGCCGTCCGAGGCTTCCACGAGACTTAGGAGACAGGCCCTGAACCTGTGTCAGGAGTTGACCAGGGTCAGTCTGGAGACGGTAAGGGTCCTTCACAACATGATCGCCGCGTTCGCTGGGGGGAAGATAGGAGACATGGGAGCCTATGGCTCCAAGGTGTCGGAGCTGAAGGCGGAGGCCGCCAACCTGAAGCGCTCACTCGCTGAGGAGCTGATATCCGCTGGGGCAATTCTCTTCAGCAGAGAGGACTTCCTCCGGCTCGCCGCTCCCCTCACCGAAATAGCCGACAGGGCGGATGGAATCGCGTTCAGGATGAAGGAGCTATCGTCTAGGAAGCAACACCCGGATAAGGGCGTCTTGGAGGCGATGAAAGAGCACTCCGCCGCGGTCCTAGATTGCGTACTCAAGCTGCGGGAGGTCACCTACTCCCTGAACTTCGACATAGCCAGAGTCGAGTCGTTGGTCACAGAGGTCGAGACCGCCGAGCGGACCGCGGATGATAGCTACAGGAGGTTCCTCATCAGGCTGATTGACTCGAGGTTGGATGTACCCACTGTGGTGCTCATGAAAGACATGGCTGAGATGCTGGAGGAGATAGCGGACAAAGCCGAAGACGCGGCCGACGCGGCTCGAATGCTGGCGTTGAGCGTTCTTTGAGGAGGCGCGGAGAATTGCCCGACGAGCCAATGACCGCCGAGCTTGTCAACGATCGCCTGGTAGTCTGGGACATAGCGAGCTCACGCAATCTCTACAAGATGGGCTACTACGGGAAGCCAATCGGGGTTCCCAAGCCCAAGGACTTTGAGTTCGAGTCTCCGCTGACCCTAGACCTAATTGAGGGCCTCTACCTGGCGAGGCGAGGGGTAATCACTGTAGTCAAGGGCAATAAGAGGATCGGCCCAGCAGCGCTGGAACGCGTGGCCCGCCGGTACCACGAGCGGTTCGACCTGAAGTACAAGGTTTACGAGAACCTCAGGAGCAAGCAATATGTGGTCAGTCCCGGCATTAAGTTCGGGTGTGATTTCGCAGTCTATGAACACGGACCAGGGATAGACCACGCTCCGTTCCTGATCGAGGTCAAGGAGGCCAGCGACCACGTGACGGCGGCCGACCTAGTGAGGGCCGGGCGTCTGGCCACGACCGTCAAGAAGAGGTTCGTCTTTTCGGTCGTCGACAAGAGGATTTCCACCGTGCATTACCTAGTCAGCAAGTGGTGGAAGGCCTAGTCGCCGGGCAGGAGATCCGCCGCGCGCCTCGACCTCAACTGGGGATCTGTCACAGGGATGAGACAGAGGACAGGCCCGCCCGACTGGACGCGGAAGGACGGCTGAGGCTTATATCCGGTTCGCCTCGAGGCAACGCGAAACATGGGAGAAATCAAGAAACTGGGCCTTGTCACCTCTGGAGGGGATGCTCCGGGGATGAACGCCGCGATCAGGGCTGTGGTCAGGACCGCGACAAGTGAGGGGCTCGAGGTCTTGGGGGTGGAGAGGGGGTATTCGGGCCTGTTGCTCAATCAGGTCGTTCCCATGGACAGGGGGTCCGTATCAGGGATCGTCAACAGGGGAGGGACCATCCTCAGGTCCGTCAGGTGCGAGGAGTTCAAGACGAAGGAGGGATTGGAGCGGGCTGCCCGTACAATCGATGAGAACGACATCGACGCGCTCATTATCATAGGCGGAGACGGATCGTTCAGGGGCGCCCGGGACATCAACGAGCTATCGGGGACCGCAGTCGTAGGCATCCCCAGCACGATAGACAATGACGTCTGGGGGACCGACGAGACCATAGGGTTCGATTCAGCTGTCAACGTGGCGGTCAGGGCTACGGACAACTTGCGTGACACGGCATACTCACACGAGAGGATGTTCCTGGTTGAGGTTATGGGCAGGCGTCGCGGCTTCATCGCCCTGCAGGTCGGGCTGTGCACTGGAGCCGAGTACACGCTGATACCCGAGGTCAAGGAGGACCTGCATGAAATAGCTCAGGACCTCCGAGAAATGGGCGCGAAGGGGAAGAGGAGCATCATAATCATCGTCTCGGAGGGATATGGGGACTCACGCGAGATAGCCTCATACCTCTCGAGGGAGAGCGGAATTGAAACTAGGGTTTCCGTTCTCGGGCACATCCAGAGGGGGGGCTCGCCAACGGCTCGTTGCAGGCAACTTGCAGCGATGTTCGGAGCCAAGTCGATCGAAGCCTTGCTACAGGGAGAAAGGGCGTGCATAGTCAGCTTGCACGGCGACGAGATCGGATTCGTGCCGCTTGGAGAATCTGTGGCAAGGCAAAGGGAGATAGACCTCGAGCTCTATAGACTGTGCAGAAGGCTGTCCTGATGGGCCGGTGCTTCTTCTCACTCCACTCCCTTCGATTTGCATACGAGAGAGAGCACGACCAGGATAATCGAGAACACCGTGCCCGTCACGACTGATATCATGTCAGTAACCAGCACTTGTGCCGAAGGCACAACAATCATGTAATAGTTCACTGCGAGGAAATAGGACAGCAACGTGACGCCCACGAGCAAGTTGACCCCTCTCGCAGCTTGTACCCCTCTGTGGAAGCCCAAAGCAACAAGCGGAAGAACGACCGCCGCAATGAACAGGACCGGATGTGCGACGCCCCTCCAGAACACGAGGAAGAGGAGGGCTACCGACAGAAGTATGTCGGCGGATATGACGGCCCACGTGTAGATCCTCCCGATGTCGTCAGCCATTGAGGCTTCGCCTGTCAGCGACGGCCGGAGTTCACACTTATAAAATGTGCACCGACATCCGACCGGTTTGGCACGCTCCATCAAGGACAAGTTCCTGTACGCTCACCCCTCTTCGTCCTTCCTGAGTAGTTCGACCGAATTCGATGGAGCTAGGTTCGTGGTCGTGGGAGCGCCCCTAGACGTGACTGGTACCTTCAGGTCCGGATACAGAGATGCCCCCCTATCCATAAGGAGAGCCTCGTCTCAGATCGAGACCTACAGCTGGAGGTACTCGCACGACGCGGAGCATTCCGCGATTCATGACTTGGGAGATCTCGTGATGGGGTCGGATGTCTTCCAAGCCATCAGCGTGGTCGAGGAGTCCACGGCCCAAATCCGAACTTCCTCGAAGATACCACTGGTGCTTGGTGGGGAACATACGGTGACCTTCGGGAGTTTCTTAGGGTCTGGCGCGGACAAGCTGCTAGTCTTCGACGCACACATGGACCTTCGCGACGAGTACCAAGGAGCTACCATGTCGCACGCCACATGGCTGAGGAGGCTCGTCGAGAAGACGTCGCCTGATCGCGTCATGATCGTGGGAGCTCGGGCTACATCCTCCGAGGAACTCTCATCCGATACGCCGAAGGTCAGAATAGTCCGTTCGTTTGAGTCGGGCGCGGGGAAGTCCGAATTCGTCGATTGGGTGGACGACGGTTCCAGCTGTCACGTGTCAGTGGACATGGACTTCTTTGATCCGGCCTACGCGCCTGGGGTGGGCAATCCCGAGCCCGAGGGCGCAACCCCATCTCAGCTTTTTGATCTGCTTGCCTCGCTCAGGAGGCCCAAGGTCGTGGGGGTCGATGTGTGCGAACTCGTGCCAAGCCTTGATCCGGCGGGAATATCCTCAGTTCTGGCGTCCAAGGTACTCGTCGAGCTGATATCCCTCATATCTGTCAAACACCTCGCTCAATAGCACCGCCCGATTCGTCTGGTTTGATACCAGGGCCGCTTCAGCGACCGCCAAGTTCGCTACGGCGTCCCGGCAGCCTGGAGACGGGTCGCTCTTGGTTGATACGGCCTCCAAGAAATGCCTGAGTTCGAACAGTAGGGGCTCTTTCCACTGCGTCGCCTTGGTGAAGGATCCCTTGTCATCCTTCACGGTCACCTCTTGGGTTATCAGATCGGCCTCGATGTACCCCGCCATCCCCGTCACGGCAAGCTTCCTGCTCTTGGAGGGCGTTATCCAGTTCGCCTCCAGGATGGCCCTGTGCCGGGAGAAGTTCAACATAACCGTCGCATGATCCTCCCTCGGCCTTCCGGTCAAAGACCCTGCCAGAGCATACACGGAGGAGGGCATCTCTCCGGAGAGATGCCTTACGATATCTATGTCGTGTATCGCCGTGTCTTTGATGACCCCCAAGTCTATGGGTCTGTCAGGCCACTGCCTGATCCTCGAAGCGGTAATGATGATCGGGTCGCCTATCCTGCCCTCTGAGAGATAGCTCTTGACTTGCGTGACGCCTTGGTTGAACCTCTCGATGAACCCGGACATCAGACGCGCCCCATGCTCGTCTGCGAAGTCCCTCAGCTCCAAGGCCTCCCGCACATCCGGCACGACTGGCTTCTCTATGAAGAGGTACCCCACCCCCTTCGTGATCGTCTGCTTGGCTATTTCGAAGTGAGTCGTGGTCGGAGTCGATATTACAACGCCATCCGTTCCGGAGAAGTCGAAATTCCTCACGTCAGAGCTCCATGGAACCCTGTACAGGTCCGCGAATTTCTTGGCCGTGGCTTCGTTTGCGTCGATGGCGCCGCTTAGGGCCCCAAGCTCATTCAACACTCGCACATGGTTCTTACCGAAAGATCCAGTCCCTATGACTACCACCTTGGCCAATTATACCGCCAACGCACTACATGAAGTCTACCAGTTTTGAGCTTTTCCCCCTGCTTGTCAGCTCTATCCCCAATGGTTCCAAGAACTGGTCGCAAGTCGTCTCGAATATCTGAAGGTACTTGTCAATGTCGATCTCCTCGGGAGACACGGCCTGAGTTGGCTTGACGCCGAGCCTGCCCTTCACCTTCACGTACGAGATAACGCTGCCTGCGGTTGGCGCGTTCCCCCCTCTTGACGCCATGAGGGCTGCTTTGATGTGTTGAGGGACCGTGTTCTTGTAGTCCTCAATGTTCTTGCTCATCATCACGTTGAAGGAGAGGTCCTCAACAGGCACATCTCGCCGCTTCAGCTTGTCTATGCTGTCCTTCAGAACCTGGGCCACTTTCGCCTTTGCCTGTTCGAACTGCCGTTCGTCCTCGACCTGGCTCAAAGTGGCGAGTATCTCGTTGAAGACCCCCTTCACGAAGGCAGGCGTGGAGCTCTTCTTGCCGACCAGTCCCTTAACGTCAACTATTCCGTCATCGGTCACCCCGAAGTAATTCTTCTTCCTAGTGCTGAACACGACATACCTGTACTCCTTGTCAAAGTTCAGCTGAACGCCAAATTTCTCCGACGACCTCTTGGATAGGGCATTCATCTGCTCTTCAGTCGGTTCCTTGAGGAACACCGAGTCAGTATCCCCGTATATGACATTGACCCCCCTACTCTGCGCTTCGGATATGGCGTTCGTGAGTATTGTCCTCCCGAGGGCCGTCACGCTCTCAGCCACCGGCGGGGTGTAGAACTTGAATCTCTCCGACCCCATGACTCCGTAACTGGCGTTGAGGAAGACCTTCAGCGCCCTCTGAGTGACCTCGTACCTCTTCGTGGCCAACTTCGACGAGGCCTCTCTCGACAGAGGTATGTAGAGGCTTACCCTGAGATCCCTAAGCGCTCCAATGACCGAGCTGGTCACTCCCCTGACTTTCCTGCACACCCAATGCGGGAGATCCGCGATCCTGTTGTCCTTACACTCTTCATGAGGACACCTCACCGTTTCGTATGATAGGTTGTGCCTGGCGATGACGCTCGGGTACAGGGAAGCGAAGTCCATGACTATAACGTTGAAGTGGACGCCGGGGTTTGGTTCCAGTACTATAGCTCCCTTGTACTTCTTGCCCTTTATCACGGCGGTGGTAACCAGTTCCCCTTTGAGCCTTAGGATGTCCTCCTTGTTAGGAATCAGCATGCTCTTCTCTCGATGCAAGGCTATGAAGAGACTACGAATCCATGAGGAGACGGATCTCCTGACGATCTCCTCCATAGGAGCCCTGCTTATTCTCATTAGGAGCACTATCAGGTTCATAAGGATAGACTCATCGAAGGTTGTGAGTTCCATGGTGAGAACCGAATCGTTCTTGCAGTATTGCCACAGTTCCTCATAAGGTAGCTCACCTATCTCTCCCGTCACCCGTATCTTCCCCTTTCCTATGAGGGCATTGCTGACCGCGTCCAACGTCACCTCTTTGTATGAGTTGTTGAACGCATAGATCTGTATGGACCTGTTGGCCAAGAACCTGTACAGGTCCACGTGCACTCCCGACTTCATGTCCACGTTGTCCCTGCCCATTCTCAGTGGAATGTCGTCCTCTGGGATCCCAAGACCCCTCGCCCTGTTGCGGAGGTACGGAAGGTCGAAGTTGTCTCCGTTGTAGGTTACCACTATGGGGTACCGCTCAAGCCTTTCGAAGGTCGCCAATAGCATTTCCCTTTCTTCTCGGAAGAACCTGATACCCTTCTCGGACAGCATCTTCGTGGGAGGCTGACCCTGACTAGGCCTGACCGTCAGGAAGGTCACGTCTTCCCCATCGTTGTCCAGCATCGATACCGCAATGACCTGATCCGTTGGCTCGTTGGGATCCGGCACCTTGTTCTTCTGGCTAGGCTCGACTTCAATGTCCACGGCAACTCGCCGAAACTTTGGTATCGGTTGCTCCAGAAGGACCGCGTTCTTCCTGACGATCTCAGCGTCCTCAGGGGGGATCGAGCGCAGGACCTCCTCAAGTTTCGCCAAGACCCCCGGCCGGGGTTCTGACAGCTGCATTTCAAGTCGCTGCCCATCTATGGAGTACTGTTGGCCGGGCCTCAGGTCTAGATCATACACGTAGTTCAGAACATAGGGGATGTCCGCCTCCCAGACCTGGTTCAGCACCGACTTCACGGTGCCAGCTGGCTTGCCGCTTATGCTCAGAGGGTCAGCAGCTATGATCTTTGTCATGCCAACCTCCGTTTGTGAGAGTGCGTCGAACCTCTTCACGCGTTCAAAGCCCACCAGCCCCGGGAGCGACATCAGGTCCTTGTCGCGCTCAAGGGATTCTGGCGGCAGGTCGCTCAGGCAGTACGGTTTGTGGTCGAAAGGGTCGTCAACTGAGAAAATGCCCTTCCCGTCCTCAGTCAGGAACTTGAGCACGGCCTTCTTCAGCTGCCCATCGTACCCTACCGAGAGGAGAAACCCTCGCCTTGATTCTCCCAAAACTTCGACACTTCAATCCGGCCGCTATCACAGTTTTAAGTCTATGGACCCTCACGACGAACGGAAAATGAAAAGAGTCCGGGGAAGATACCTCCTCATCAGATATGACCCTAAGACATTCACCCGGGGATCACTCAAGCGGCTTCTGTCTAGCCTTTCCGAAGACGCCTCGAATGCCGTCCCACATTTCAGGTGCGTTTCATTCGTTCTGGAGGAAGGCCTTGCAGTTTTATCGATCCCCCACGTTCACGTGTCCAAAACCAAGTCCAAACTCGCCTCTTCGAGCCAGACAGCTGAGGTTGTTCTCATATCCGGAACCCTTGAGGGTCTCAAGCGCAAGATTCGGACAAGGGGCGTCCGAAAAGGTTTATTTGAACCTCGCGTCGCCTGAACCCTAGGTGCTAGTGTTGCTCCCAGGTATGGGCTACGACAGGGGGATTACCGTCTTCTCGCCAGACGGGCGGCTCTGGCAAGTCGACTATGCAATGATAATGGTCAACAACAGCCCGACCGCTTTGGGCGCCAGCTCCAACGACGGCGTTGTCCTGGCTGGAATAGAGAAGAAGACGGACGCGTTGCAGGACAGAAGTTACAGTCACAAGATATTCGTAATAGATGAACACGTGGCGGCTGCCGTAACGGGGTTCACATCCGATGCGAGAATTCTGGTTGATACTGCCCGCCAAGAGTCTCAGCTGAACAGACTTCTATACGACGAACCCATAGACATGAACTACCTCGCGCGGAGGCTGGGTGACATAATGCAGACCTACACGCAGAACGCTGGTGTCCGTCCGTTCGGCGTCTCCTTGATACTCGGAGGGGTAGATCTGTTGGGACCGTCCGTCCACCAACTTGATCCGAGCGGAATCTACAACAGGTACTTCCTCACAGCATCCGGCATGAACAGGAACGAGGCCCTAGAGGCCACGAAATCACTCTATGACAAAGCCGCCTCTCTCCAGGCGCTGAAGGAGCTGATGATGACGGGAATAATCGCGAGTAGCAAGGCGGAGGCCTCCCCTGACGTCATCAGGATGGCGTACATCGACTCCAAGGAACGGAGGGTTATTGCGGCGAAGGAAGACGAGATAGCCGAGTTGTTCCAGAAAACCTCAAAGAGACAGGCCCAGAAGGGCGACGAGAAGTAGGTCGACCTGAATGTCGGAAAAGGTCTCCTTGGCGCGACTAGACGTGAGGGGGAGCCACTTCGAAGTCCTAGTCGACCCCGAGCGCGCCTTGAGCTACAAGCTGAGGAAGTCGCCCTGGGCCGACAAGATACTGAAATTCGAGGAGGTGTTCAGGGACTACAAGAAGGGCGAGCGCGCGTCTAGGGACTCACTCATGAAAGCGTTCTCAACCGATGATCCGCGCAAGGTATGCAAGGTCATCATAGATGAGGGCGAGCTTCAGATTCCATCCCACATGAGGAAGAAGCTACTGGAGGAGAAGAAGAGGTCGATAATGGCCATGATAGCGAGGACCACGGTGGACCCTAAGACGAACTTGCCCATCCCCCTCATGAGGGTCGAACAGGCGTTCGGGGTCATGTCAGTCTCAGTCGATCCCGCCAAGGACGCTGAGGACCAACTGAAACCGATCATAAGGGACCTCAAGCGGGTGCTCCCCATCAAAGTGAGGGAGGCCGACGTGACCGTGGACTTCACGCCCGACTTGACCGGCCAGGTCAGGGGATTCCTCGAATCCTTCGGTGATCTCGTCGTCCATCCCACTAGGAAGGGCCCCCTCATGTCGACGACCGTCAGGGTTCCAGAGGCGGTCAGGACGGCTTTGGTGCAGAAGATATCGAAGAGGTTCGGTGAAAAGGTTAAAGTAACGTTAGCTTAGCCCCTTGGCGAGGTCAGAACGAGAGATTGGAAGAAGTACATGGAGGGCCGGTCGTAGTGGTGCCTGGAGAGATCATGGCACCGGGCAATTACAGAGCCGGCGAGAACACAGTCAAGGTCGATGGTTCGATAGTGTCCACTAGGGTCGGGATCCTCAGGCGCGGTCCTGGGGTGGTGAGCGTGATACCGCTCAAGGGATTCTACATCCCGAGGATCGGCGACTTGGTCGTGGGAGTTGTGTGCGACGTCTCGTACAACATGTGGAAGGTCGACATCAACTGCCCCTATTTCGGCGTCCTGCCCGCTACCGATGTCTTCGGCAGGAGGTTTGATCCAACCAGAGACGACCCCTTGAGGGAGTTTGGCATAGGGACCGTGCTGAGGGCAAAGATAGTCGCCTTTGACAGAAGCCAAGACCCGTTGCTCACCGTGAGGGGCCCCGAGCTCGGAAAGGTTGAGTTCGGTTTTCTGGTCAACGTCAACCCCTCGAAGATAGCTCGGCTCATAGGCAGGGGGGGTTCGATGCTGTCAAAGATACAGCAGGCCTCCAGCTCAAGGGTGACGGTCGGGCAGAACGGGATGGTGATCCTGACCACCACGGACCCGGCCAAACGGGACAGGCTGATAAGAGCCATAAAGCTGATAGAGGAGGAGGCCCACACATACGGCCTAACGGAGAAAGTCGTTGACCTGATCGCTGGAGGTGGCGAGAAATGACCGAAAGGAAGACGAAGCTGATTGATGAGAGAGGTCTGAGGCTGGACGGCCGGAGGCCCGACGAGCTTCGTCCCATCAGGATCGAACTCGGCTACCTCAAGCACGCCGATGGCTCCGTTCTCTACGAGCAAGGGAAGTGCAAGATACTCGCGGCCGTTTTCGGGCCGTCGGAGGTCCATCCCAAGCACATAGAGCTGCCCGACAGGGCTATCCTAAGGGTGAGATACCACATGGCGCCGTTCTCGGTTGAAGAGCGCAAGTCCCCGGCTCCCTCAAGGAGGGAGATAGAACTGTCCATGGTGATCAGGAACGCGCTGGAACCCATAGTCATGACGGAGCTCTTCCCTAGAACCGTAGTGGCCATCTTCATCGAAGTGCTGCAGGCTGACGGTGGCACTAGGGTGGCAGGCCTCAGCGCGGCTACGCTCGCCTTGGCTGACGCTGGGATCCCCCTGAGGGGCCTCGTGGCTGGCTGCGCTGCGGGAAAGGCCGGCGGCACGTTGATCCTCGACCTGAACGATACCGAGGACAAGGAGGGGGAGGCAGATCTGCCGGTCGCCTATATCCCGACCATGAACAAGATCTCGCTGCTGCAAATGGACGGCATGATGACTAGAGAGGAGTTCAAACAGGCGGTATCGATGGCCATAAACGGGAACATGAAGATATACGCGCTTCAAGTTGCATCCCTGAAGTCGAAGTACACTCCGCCCGAGGGCCAAGAAGGAGGTGAAGACCAGTAATGTCAGTGACTAGAGAACGCCCCGTGATCTCAAAGATCCTGAGCAAGGAGCTCATGGACCTCCTCAAACAGGACAAGCGCGTGGACGGCAGGTCCCTCCACGAGTACAGGAAGATCGAGTGCGAGACCGGGATCTTGGAGAAGGCGGAAGGCTCGGCCCTCGTCTCCATTGGGGATACGAAGGTCCTCGTCGGGACGAAGATCGAGCTGGGGACTCCTTTCCCCGACACGCCCGACCAGGGCGTTCTTACCGTCAACGCTGAGCTCTTGCCTCTTGCGTCGCCCTCGTTCGAGCCAGGGCCGCCCGATGAAAGGAGCATCTCCTTGGCCAGGTACGTCGACAGGAGCATCAGGGAATCCAAAGCGATCGACTTGGAGAGCCTAGTGCTTCAGGGTGGAAAGCTGGTGTACGTGATCTACATTGATGTCTACGTCCTCGACTACAGCGGTAACCTGACCGACACCTCGGTACTGGCGGCCACCAAGGCGCTTGAGAACACGAAGCTGAGGAAGTACGAGCTTGAGGGGGATCTTCCCGTGTTCAAGGGTGAGGTCGTGCCGTTGGTTTTGAAGGAGTTTCCGGTCAGCACGACCTTTGGCACGTTTGGGGACAAGTACATCATAGATCCCAACTTGGAGGAGGAACACGCCTCAGAGGGGTTCATCTCATTCACCTACACCATTGACGGGAAAGTATGCGCTGTCATGAAGAACGGACAGGGACATCTGTCGCACTCACAAGTGTTCGAGATGCTTGAGATAGGGTGGGAGAAGGCAAAGGAAATCGCTCGGATCGTGGGCTGGAGGGAGTAGTAGAGTGGCCAAGAAGAAGGCGTCAGGTTCGCTGGGGGTCAGGTACGGGTTCACCCTCAGGAGAAGGGCCGCTGATGTGCTCGCCAGGAGAAGGGCCAAACACAAGTGCCCCAATTGCGCCAGAGGGATCCTGAAGAGAGTTGGAGTTGGGATATGGACCTGCAGGAAGTGTGGACACACGTTCGCTGGCGGAGCATATGAGCCTCACACGAAGTCCGGCCTTACTTCCATCAGGATCTCGGGACTCAAGTCGGCGGCCGAGGCCGAAAGTTAATAACTGGTCGGCATAGTCACAGCTTGGTGCGTTGTCCTTGGAATCTGTTCCACCTCAGGTAAGCGAGAAGGTTACGAGGCTTCAGTCCGCTCAGGCCGCGCACGATACCACTGTGCTTCAGCGTCAGAGAGTACAGGAGGAGCTTATGGAAGTCGAGAGAACGCTGGAGACGCTGGGACAAGAAGCCCAAGGTGAGGTCTATCAGTTCGCGGGCAGGGTTTTGATCAAGAGGGACAAGAAGAAGGTCGAAACCGAGCTCAGGGAGAGACAGGAGCTTTTGAAGTTGCGCAGCTCAGCACTTGAGAAGCAGGAGAGCAGGCTCAAGGAGAAGATCCAAGAGCTCGAGAGTTCGATAAGGGGTTCACTCAAGGGCCAGTGAGGGACATGGCCAATGGGTCCGAGGAGTTCCTTGACTCAGTCGAGGCTCTAGCCGAACGCCTGTCGAGGGACGAACCAAAACGGATAGCGATCGTAACTCACAAGAGGGCTGATGTCGACGCGCTAGCTTCCGCGTCTGCCCTTAGGGGCTGCATCCTTACCTTACTGCCTTCCTCCAGAGTGACCGTGCACTCCCAGGGCAGGCTTCCTCTCAAGTCCAAGGGTTTGGTCGAATTCCTAGGGCTAGAGATTATCCGAGAAGTGCCCGCCATCGATGACTCATCGTGGGTCGCTCTCGTGGACTCGGGAGAGCTGGGCACGACAGGGCTATCCAGAGGGCAACTCGCCGGGGCCAAATGCAGGATCCTCGTAGATCATCACCCGTTAGTGGATCAAGACATCTACGACATAGTCCTGCATCAGCTCTCCACATCAACGTCCGAAGTTGTGCTGGAAATACTCACGGCGTTGCGCCATGCTCCTGATGAGAAGGAGTCCACTGCTCTTCTGGCCGGAATCATAACCGATACGGCTGGGCTGAAGGAAGCGAACGAAAGAACCTTCGAGCACATGTGCGCTTTGAGATCATATGGTGCCGAGATATCCAAGGCCTGGGAAGTAGTCTACAGGGAGGCCTCAAGGGGCGAGAGGATCGCAAAGATCAAGGCGGCCCAGAGGATGAAAGTACTCAAATCGGGAGAACTCGTCGTGGTCATCACAGAGGTCGGCTCTTTTCACGCTTCCGTTGCCTCCTCCCTGGTGAGGCTGGGGGCTGACATGGCCGTGGTATTCTCAGACGAGAAGCACGGATCAAAGGCCAGCCTCAGGGCCTCAAAGAGGTTCTCCGAAGTCTCCTCGAAAAGCGTTGGTGCCTTGAGCGCACAGCTAGGTGAAGAGCTGGGCGGACACGGAGGAGGGCACATCAGAGCGGGAGCGCTGAGCACAACTAGGAGCACTAGAGAGTCCTTGTCTATAGCGAAGGAATTCATAGCCAAGCATTTAAGTCAGTGAGGTTCGGGAAGTGGCCAACCCAGGGCATGGCCAAGGAATCAGTGGTATCTCTCAAGGACGTCTCGTTCACCTACCAAGGATCGAGCAAACCTGCCTTGAGGCGCGTGAACCTAGACTTGGGGGCCGGTGAGTTCGTACTAGTCACGGGGCCTTCGGGAAGCGGAAAGACTTCCCTGGCCAGACTGATCACGGGCCTGATACCGAACAGCTATCCCGGGGAGATCTCGGGCGAGGCCAAGGTGTTCGGTGAGAGCATTGTCGGGTCAAAGGTCCACACCGTGGCGCAAAAAGCCGGTTTGGTGCTCCAGAACCCAGAGAACCAGCTATTTGCCCTCACCGTCGAGGACGACGTAGCCTTTGGTCCTGAAAACCTGGCCTTGCCTATGGATGAGATAGTGAAACGGGTCGATTGGAGCTTGGCAATGACGGGTCTGGAGGACCAACGCCATAGGCCACCTTTCGAGTTGTCGGGTGGCTATCAGCAAAGGGCGGCCATCGCTGGCGTGCTCGCGATGAAACCCAAGTTACTCGTATTGGATGAGCCGACATCGTCCTTGGACTCTCTGGCCGCCAGGAATTTCGTCAAGTTCCTGACGAGATTATGCTCGGAGATAGGCGCGACCGTACTCGTGATAGAGCAGAGACTCGAGCTGTTCTACACCGTTTCCGACAGGCTGGTGGTCATCGAAGACGGATCCTCAGTCGTGGATGCCCCTCCACTCCCTGCCCTAGATCAATGCTTAACAAACAAGCTTCCGGTCAACTACCCGTTCTCGTACCTGTTCTGGAAGAGGTATGGGAGCACAACCAAGCACGGTGCCAAGAAGCCTTTGCCAGAGCCCTCTGAGTACGTGAAGCCGATACTCCAGCGGAGAGGCGATCGGATTGACCCGCATTGATGCCACCAATGTCCACTTCTCGTATGAGCCCAGTAGTGAAGTACTCAGAGGGGTTTCCATCTCGGTGCCCGCTGGCGCTTCGATGTCGATAATGGGGCCAAACGGCTCTGGGAAGACCACACTGGTCAAGATGTTCAACGGTCTCCTCCTCCCGACAACCGGCAGGGTCACCGTCGATGACATTGACACCAAGAGCACCACGATTTCGCAACTGTCCAAGAAGGTGGGGGTTATCTTCCAGAGCCCGGAGAAGAACTTCTTCTCTGAGACCGTTCGCGACGAGATCGCGTTCGGTCCTAAGAACATGGGGTTCACCGCTGACGAGGTCAATGCAGTGGTGGACGACGTTTCGGGGAAGTTCGGCCTCAGGAACTACCTGACGGCGAACCCGTTCGACTTGAGCGGCGGGGAAAAGAGGCGCCTTTCAATGGCCTCTGTCTTGGCCTGGAAGCCCGACGTCATAGTGCTGGACGAACCGACTATAGGGCTGGACTACCAGTACAGGGTGTTCCTCATAGACCTCATACGCGACCTCAGGAAGGAAGGCAAGTCCATCGTGACGGTAACCCACGACATTGACTTCGCCCTTCAGACCTCGGAGAGAACCGCCCTCTTGAGCGAAGGTTGTGTCGTCTGGCAGGGCGATGTGACCTCGCTGTTGAGGTCGCCAGAAGCGTTCGAGAGGGCAAACCTGATTCAGACGTTCCTCGCGTCCCTTTGCCACGACCTCTTGGAGTCAGGGGCGCCGGAGCGCTCTTTCGCGCCGGTTGATGTGGGCTCTCTGCTCGGGGAGGTGTAGCGGATGTCCTTCGCCTTCCTGAGGGCCTATAGGTTCTCCAAGCTTGACACGCCCATACACAGGCTCGATCCTAGGACCAAGCTTCTGATGTCGGTTGTCTTCGCGGTCTTGGGGATAACCACCCTTGATCCAGTTGAGATCGCAGCTCTGCTCATCATACAGCTCCTCATCCTATCGGTGAGCAAGTCCCTATCCCTATGGTTTCGGTCGCTTAGGGCGCTCGTCTTCTTCTTGGCGCTGATACTCGTGACCCAAGCCTTGACGACTGGTGACCCTGTGCAGTCAGCGTTCTTCGCCCTCAGGTTCATCGTGGTCGCATCCGCGACCTCATGGTTCTTCTTCACCACTTCACCGGAAGACATGGGAAGGGCACTAGAACAGGTCGGGATTTCAGCGGACGTAGCCCTCTCCTTCACACTATCCATGAGGTTCATCCCAGTGATAGCGGAGGAGTTTCAGTCGGTATTCGACGCCCAGAGGGCGAGGGGCTTGGAGACGAGCAAAGGAAGCCTTGTGGACAGGATGAACTCCTTGCTCCCCCTCCTCGTCCCACTGTTCGTAGGAGTCATAAGGAGGACGTACGAGATCGCAGATGCCCTTGAACTAAGAGGATATGGAGCCCTCAAGACCAGGACTAGGTGGAAAGTCCTCAGGTTCAGGCGGGCGGACCTTGCTGTGGTCTTGGCACTGGTGGCTCTGTCGGCCTGCGCCCTTCTCCACAGGGTAGGCTTTCCGTTGCTAGAGTTCTTCACACTCAGAATATCTTTATAGGCCGTTCTGGAACCCCGGGGCCGTGTCGGTTCAGCTCTCGTCCGAGACGCTCTTGAAGAAGATCGGCGAGAACCTCAGTCGCGTGGACCCTAAGCAGGTGGAACTCTTCATAGGGACGTTGATGCAAGCGTACGAGGAGGGAAGAACCCTCGGCGTAGTCGGAGCCGGTAGAAGTGGGCTCGTTGCCAAAGCATTCGCGATGCGACTCATGCACCTCGGCTTCAAGGTGTTCGTCATAGGTGAGACTATAACCCCGGCGCTAGAGGACGGCGACATACTGCTGGCGGTCTCGGGGTCCGGTGACACCGCCATTACAGTCAGCTCCGCTCAGGTGGCCAAGCGCGTCAAGGCGAAGGTAGTTTCCGTAACCTCCTTCCGGGAGTCAAGTTTGGCTACCATCTCAGACGTACTTCTGGTGGTCTCTGGGAGGGTCCAGAGGGCCGAGACCGACGACTACTTCTCAAGGCAGCTCTTGGGCATCCACGAGCCGCTTGCCCCGCTGGGGACACTCTTCGAGCTGTCCGTCGGCGTTCTCTTGGACTCGATTGTGGTGGAACTGATGAGGAGGTTGAACGTCAACGAGTCAGACATGTCCGGCAGGCACTCCACAGTGCAATAGTCCCCTAGGGGGTGCGTCACTTATTGGAGGTCAGACGCCTAGCCCAGTGGCGCGGAGAACGGGTCCCTTCCTGATCTGACTACGTGCCCAACCCAGGCGTCTACAATGAAGCGCTTTATAGCGCATCCATGCATCTGCACCTGCCATGATCAAGGTCGGGATCGTGGGATTGGGCGTGATCGGCAAGTCCCACATCGTTGCCCTGAGGGAGGCTAGTGGGGCTCAGCTGAGCGCAGTTGCCGATGTCAACGTGAAGGAGGCCAGACGAGTGGGAAGTGAGCACAAGGTCAAATGGTACGCTGATCACGTCGAAATGCTCGAGAAAGAGGAACTGGACATAGCTTCCATCTGCGTCCCCCATTTCCTACACGAGAAGATCGCGAGGGATGTGGCCAAACATGGGGTGAACGTCATCTTGGAGAAGCCCGTCGCCATGAGGATAAAGGAGGCGGACAGGATCATCGACG
>Ga0172366_10000727_pt1 | contig 24578 bp, 20 predicted proteins | sample LakKivSesite69cm_FD_114533 | JGI IMG/M metagenome (GOLD analysis project Ga0172366, IMG submission 114533) | Sediment microbial communities from Lake Kivu, Rwanda - Sediment site 69cm | ecosystem: Environmental > Aquatic > Freshwater > Lake > Sediment | place: Rwanda: Western Province, Lake...
CGATCAGCTTTATCGCGTCTTCCTCGCCTATGGCCTGTGCGACCTTCAGCAACGTTGCGTCGTCTATGTTGGATAACATGATGATCCTTTTGTTTTTAGTAGCTACCACGCTTCTACACTATATATATAGTGAAACTTTAGTTTAAATCTCTTACCGATACTTCAAACAGGAACAATCATTCGATTATAGCTATTTTCTTTCCGCTTTCCTGTGGGATTATCCTCATCTTAGCGTTCTTGAAGTCTTTTCCCAAGGATCTTCCTTCAAAATACCTGTCCAGAAAGACAGCCAGACTCGCACATTCTGAATGAGGCTGGTTCCCAACTGCGACGTTAAAGTCAGACACCTGCTCCGAGTAGAACTCTCGCGGAACCTTCTGACTTCCCACGATTACCAGAACATCCTTTCCAAGAGACTTGATCCTTCTCATCACGTCGCAGGTTCCGACGTTCTCACCGTAAGCCGTCAAATGCACAACTATGCCACCATCTTCCTTCCATTTTCTAACGACGCTTTTCCACGGCTCTCCCATCTCAAAAGTAAACTCGCCACCCCAGCTTTTCGTAATCCTCTCAACAGTCTCCTTGATCTTAACGTCTTCCACATCAGAGATCACCATGCCGTCTGCTCCCAGCGCTCTAGCCGCCAGCGCAACGTGCGATGTGAGTCGTGAATCCCTCTGCGGTCTGTGACCCCACCTGAGAACGATGATCTTCGGCATGGCGGTCACTCTAGAAGCTTCTCGAATCTCCCTTTGAACATTTCAACGCGCTTCCTCACTTTCTCCGCAAGCTCTGGGCTCGACTCAAAGACTATTTTGGCAGAGCTTCCCGTGTAATCCGTTTTTTTGACGTCCGCGTTCTTGAAAAGCCACGAGATGAAAGGCATGACTTGATCTGACATTGGGATTGAGAACGAGGCTTGAACATAGTTCTTGAGAATCTTCAGTATTTCCCTCTGTAGTCTGTCGAGGTTGATTCCATGCAACGCTGATATAGGTACGGCGTTCGGTGCTTTTTCCCTCAGACACTCGAGTCTCTGATCCACTTCCGCTTCTGGCAAGAGATCAATCTTATTAAGCACCGTGATAATCGGTATGCCCGAGGCGCCGATGCGTTCTATTGTTTCCAAGCAGATCGAAAGCTTCTTCTCGATCACGCTCAACGGTTCGCTTGCGTCCACCACGAGCAGTATCAAATCCGCGTATATGGTTTCTTCAAGGGTTGAGTGAAAAGCCTCTATTAAAGTCAGTGGCAACCGGTCGATGAAGCCCACCGTATCGGTCAGCAGAAACTTCTTCCTCGAGAACTCCACAAGCCTCGTCGTCGTGGACAGCGTCGTAAACAATGTCGAATCAATTCGCACATTCGCCGCGGTAAGAGCGTTAAAGAGTGAACTCTTACCAGCATGCGTGTATCCAGCCAGAGAAATCGTTGAAAAACCCAGCTCTGCCCTTCTCTCACGGTGCAGAACCCGCTTTCCTCGTATTTTCCCCAGCTTCCTTCGTATAGCATGCACTTCTTTCTTCACGCTTTCATAGTACACGTCAACCTCATACGCGCCAAGTCCCATGAATCCCGGCTGCTCTGCTTTCTTGGCCAGCCTAACTCTCTCCTTCGCCTGCGTCAAGTCGTACCGTAGCCTCGCAAGCTCGATCTGCAATTGGGCTTCAGTGGTGGTGGCTCTTCTAGTGAAGATTTCGAGAATCAACTGGAAACGGTCTATGGCCTCGACGCCCGTGGCCTTCGCCAGATTATAAGCCTGAACGGGCTTGAGTGGGTTGTCAAAAACCACTTTCCCCGCATCCGCGTCTTGCACAAGCTTGGCGAGTTCCTCAACCTTCCCTTTGCCTATCTGGTAACGGGGGTCAGCGTCACGGGTCTGCTCCATCTCCCCCGCAATTGCATAACCCGCCGATTCCGCTAGTTTCCTCAACTCGTCTAGGCTTGAGGGTTCATAGTTCTTTCTGCGCTGCACTATGATGGCTCGCGTTCAGCCATGTCCTCCTTGCCCTTCTTTTTAGATAACTGAATCAAGTCTCCCAATGTCCGTTCAGCGTTCATCTTCTTGGGCACAGTTGCCAAAGGAGTCTTGCCCTTCTCCTGTGATGTTGGAACGATAAATTTGATTTTCAAGACGCGCTCGAGTTTTGCCGAGAGCATGTTGTCAGGCGTCATCTTTCCCGTCTCGATCTTTCTGAGGAGCGAAACTTTCTCGTTGAGCTTCTTGCCCAGATCTTCATGTGAAAGTCCCAGTTTCTCTCTGGCTTGTCTAATCTTCATGGCAAAGCCTTCCACAAGCTCCACACTCGTTTCAACAGGCGGCTCCTCGGGCTTCTTGCTCTGAACCTTAATGATCGGTTGTGCCTTGGTCTTCAGAGTGGTAGGCTTTGGTTTCGGCTCCTCTTCCCAGACGAGTTTTCCGTGCTTTGAGCAAGCGTCGCACACAGTCATCCTGGCGCCTTCGATTACTACTTTGTAGGGCTTCCCGTGTATTCTGTGTCCGCAAACTTCACACTGCAATTGATTGCACGCACCTAGACTGTTTTTATCGTGGTAGTGGTGTTTATAGTTGTCGAAAAGAAAAAAAGAACGGGTGAGCGAGAGGATTGGAGAGCGCTCTGGAAAGAATCAGGAGTGTAGCAGATTACCAGTTTGGAAAAGGCGTCGGTGCCCGTCTTTTCCCGAAGAATGTGAAAATCAGCTATTCCCGGAGGACCAACCGAATACGTTATGTACATTCGGATGGTGAGCGGCTGGCGACCATGCGGCCAACAGACGGCCTTTTTTCTCTGAGTATTGCAGGCGCGAAGCGGATCGCTGAGAATGCCCACCCAGTGGGTTGTCTTGTCAAGACAAGGAAAGATGTTTCAAGGTTTGTGGCTGAGGGTAGCGATGTCTTCGCGGCGCACGTCGTGCAAGTCGGTGACGAAGTTCGCCCCAAGGACGAGGTAGCGGTTGTCGATGAGGAGGGCAAGGTGTTGGCGGTGGGACGGGCAGCTCTGTCGGGTGAGGAAATGAGAGTTTTTAAACGTGGCGTAGCAGTCAAGACCAGACGTGGGTGCATGGAAAGTTAAGTATAATAGCACTTAGATAGTAAACATAGGATGATTGAGGGGTTCTCATGCGAGGACGTATAAACCCGCGAGAAACAAAACGTATGATGCAACGTATGGGCTTGAACATGAAGCCCGTGGAAAACGTTGAAGAAGTGGTCATAAAAACCAGCAGCAAACAGATTGTCATCACCGAGCCGGAGGTGGCGATACTTGAAGTCCAAGGGCAAAAAATGTTCCAGATCACGGGTGGGCAAATCACCGAGAAAGCTCCAGAGCGCAAGACGGGGCCAGCAGTAGGTGAAGAAGACGTCAGATTGGTGGCAGACCAAACGGGGAAAAGCTTGGAAGAAGCGAAGAAAGCCTTGCAAGAAAGCGGAGGAGACCTAGCCAAAGCGATTCTTCTTCTGCAATCATAGGTCTGGTCTCGTAGATCATGCTCAATTGTTTTAAGTCCACGCTAACACAATAACCAGCAGAGGGCAACAGTAGTGTTTGACATCGTGTCAGTAGGCCACCTCTGCATAGACTCCATCTTCCTGCCCGAAAGACAAACACCATTCATTGTTCTAGGCGGAGCCACAGCCTACGTCTCCATAGCCGCCGCGCGCTTAGAGGCCAGAGTCGCGGCTATCTCCAAAGTCGGCAGAGACTTTCCCAAGGCCTACTGGTGGTGGCTCGAGCAGGAAAAGGTTAACCTGAACGGCGTGAAAATCGAGGACGTAGAAACCACGCGCTTTGAACTCAAATACAACGCTGACAGATCAGATAGAACACTCGCATTGAAGGGGAAACCTCCTCCGTTGGCCATTGATGATCTGCCGAACCCTCTGAGAACACAAGCCGTTCACCTTGCGCCTATAGCAGGTGAGGTCACATATGAGGTCGCAGAGAACCTGAAGAAGTGCGCAGACATCGTGTCTCTGGACCCGCAGGGTCTCGTTCGAGATTTCGGCGAGAACGGAGATGTGATCTATAGCCGCTTGGGCGTCACCTCTATACTGGATCTTGTAAACATCTATAAGTCTTCCAAAAACGAAATTGAAGCTGTAACAGGCTTGTCCGACGTTCATTCCGCCATAAAAGCTGTCCATGACCACGGCGTGGAAGTAGTCCTAATCACATTAGGAGCTAAGGGCGTGATGCTGTCTTTTGAAGAGTCTGTTCACGAAATTCCAGCCTGTAAACCGGAAAGGCTGGTTGACCCTACCGGCGCTGGAGACACGTTTATCGGCGGTTTTCTCAGTGAATACGTAAACGGCGAGAACATTCTGAGATGTGCCTCTGTCGGAGTTGCGGCGGCTTCATTCGTGGTCGAAGGAATGGGCCCGACTTTTCTATGGGATAAGGCACAAGTATATCAGAGAGCGCGCGAGCTTTATGAAAAGGAAATTAAGCGATGACGCTCATTGTATTACGTCAAGATTGCTGACATGTTCAGGTGAGTATGACTTTGGGACGCGTTGACAAAGGTGCAAAATGCAGCGTTTCAAGCTGTGGAAGCGTAGCTGTTCGCTCGATCTCGGCTGAAAAAGTCAAGTCTGCCGGGCTTAGAGTTGGCAGCGAAAAGCGTGCCTACCTGTGCAAGGAGCACTATAAAGAGTATAAGAAGAGAACGAAGAAAGACAAGGAACTTGAGAGAATGCGCTATAAGGGTTAAGTGAGTGATGAATTATGCGGATTCTGCAACTGCACTCAGATTTTATCGAGTACAAGCCTGTTCAGAAAGAAATCCCCATGGCCGAAGACGCTGAAAAGAAGCCAGTGCGACTCGAAGAAATCGTCGTGCTGTTTACCGCGGTCGAAGAAGGCGACGAGAAATCTACAGCCCAGCAAGCCGTGGATGAAGTTTATTCTTTTCTGGCAAAACTCAAAGTGAACAGAATCCTGATCTACCCATATGCCCATTTGAGTAACAGCCTAGCTAAACCCGCTGAAGCACTGAAAATAGTCAAAGCCATGGAAGTGTTTGCAAAAGAGAAAAACATAGAGACCTTCCGCGCTCCTTTCGGTTGGAACAAGCAATTCACTATATCGATCAAAGGTCACCCGCTTGCAGAGCAATCTCGCCAGATCGGCGTCATCAAGAAGGCGGTTGGGAAAGCCGAAGCGCCGAAGAAGAAGGAAAAGGCAGACGAGCAGGTTTCGGAAGCAGCCAAGGCAGAGGAAAAACTACAGTCCTTCTGGTACATACTCAAGCCTAATGGAAAGATGACATCCGTAGAAAACTTCAGCTTCAAAGGACACGAAAACCTCGAAAAATTCGCGAAATATGAAATATCGAAAGTCAGAGCAAGCCAGCAGATGCCGCCTCACGTGACTCTGATGAAGAAATTGGAGATCGCTGACTATGAGCCGGGAAGTGACCCTGGTAACGTGCGCTGGTATCCAAAAGGGCGACTCATCAAATCATTACTCGAGCAGTTCGTAAGTGCCAAGATGAACGAGTACGGTGCCATGGAAGTCGAAACCCCAATCATGTACGACTTTCAACATCCAAGCTTGGCAAACTACTTAAACCGTTTTCCCGCAAGACAATACTTGCTGAAGTCAGAGGACAAGGAACTGTTTTTGCGTTTCGCCGCTTGTTTCGGCCAATTCCTCATGGTGCACGATGCGCAGTTCTCCTACAAGCATTTGCCGATGAAAGTCTACGAGTTAACCCGCTACAGTTTCAGACGGGAGAAAAGCGGAGAAGTCGTTGGTCTAAAACGTTTGAGAGCCTTCAGCATGCCAGACTGTCACGCTTTCTGCTCCGATTTGAAGCAGGCGAAGAAGGAATATGTGACTCGGTTCAACCTTTGCATCCGTATCTTGAGTGAGATTGGGTTGTCCGATGAAGATTACGAAATTGCGGTGCGATTCACGAAAGACTTCTACGAAGAAAACAAGGATTTCATCGCTTCACTTGCAAAAATCGCAGCCAGACCAATGCTGGCCGAAATGTGGAATGAACGCTTCTTCTATTACGTACTGAAGTGGGACTTCAACTTCGTTGACAATCAAAACAAAGCCGCTGCCCTCTCAACAGACCAAATAGATGTTGAAAATGCCAAGAGATACGATATAGCCTACGTTGATGAAAAAGGCGAAAGACAGTATCCATTGATTCTCCATTGCTCTCCAAGCGGGGCCATAGAAAGAGACGTCTATGCGCTACTTGAGAAAGCCTACAAAGAACAGCAGAAAGGCAAGGCTCCTATGCTTCCTGTCTGGCTTTCACCCACACAAGTGCGTCTGATTCCCCTATCTGACAAGTTTCTAGAACCAGTCGAAAACATGGCTACTGAGATGGAACGTCACTGTATTCGCGTGGACGTTGATGATAGGCAAATGACGTTGCAGAAACGGGTCAGAGAAGCAGAGGTGGAGTGGGTTCCGTACATAGTCGTTGTGGGTGAAAGAGAATTAGCGTCAGGCGTTCTTTCAGTGAGGGATAGGGCAACTGGAGAAATGTGCAAGCTGAAGCTCGAAGAACTGGTGAGCAAGATTGGAGAAGCCGCCAAAGGCAGACCTTTCAAGCCGCTGTGCCTGCCGAAGCATCTTTCGAAGAGGCCTCAATTCTACGGTTAGAATTGTGTCAAACCACCAATTCTCTGCAAAAACTATATCAAACCTCTACTCCTAAATTAGCCTCTCTATTTGGGGCGATACTCATGGAGAAAGAGCTACTAGTTTACATCGACGGCAATCACTATCCAAAATCACAAGCCAAGGTTTCAGTTTTTGACCACGGCCTTCTTTATGGAGACGGGATCTTCGAAGGAATACGCGCGTACAATGGCTCAGTGTTCAAACTGAAGGAACACATCGACAGGCTCTACCGTTCTGGACACATGATAATGCTCGAAATCCCAATAACGAAAGAACAAATGGTACAAGCCGTCTTGGAGACACTGCGGAAGAACAACATGAGAGACTCGTACATTCGCTTGATCGTTACCAGAGGAGTCGGGGACCTAGGGCTGAACCCGAGGAAGTGTCTAAGACCCACGATAATCGTGATAACAGACACAATCGCCCTGCACAAAGTTGAAGCTAAAGAGAAAGGAGTGACCGCCATGCTCTCATGGGTCAAAAGGGACCCTGTGGACGCCACGTCCCACGAGATTAAGTCCCTCAACTACCTCAATAGTATACTCGCGAAGATAGAAGCAAACATAGCTGGCGTTGACGAAGCCATATGCCTCGACAAGAATGGTCTTGTGTGCGAAGGCGTGGCAGAAAACATATTCATAATCAAGAACGGCAGGCTGTTCACCCCACCGAGCTACACGGGCGCACTACCTGGAATAACAGCGGATGAAACCGCAAAACTCGCAAGGAAGTTGGGCTACGAAGTGGAGGAAAAGAACATCACGCCATATGAACTGTTCAACGCAGAGGAAGTTTTCTTCACGGGAACGGCTGCCGAAATCATTCCGATCCGGGAGATTAATAAGAGAACGATAAACAGCGGAAAACCTGGACCGATAACCAAGAGGCTGATGGAAGAGTTCGCCAAACTTGTTCTAGACCCTAAGGAAGGAGTGGCAACATACAGATAAGGCACGTTTCCGCAGAAATCAGTGCGTTTCTTATCTGTTTCTTCTCATGAAAGCTTCTAATTCGCTGAAGGCGTGTTCCAGAGTTTCAATCGGTGGAAGTATGACTCCTCGCACGTGTCCTGCGCCGTAGACAGGGTCGAATCCAGATCCGTGAACGAAGAGAACTCCTGTTTCCTTCAGGAGTTGCAACGCAAACTCCATGTCCGTTTTCCATAACGATCCCACCGTGTGAATCTTGGGGAAAACGTAGAAAGCGGCTTCCGGCTTCGTGCAGCTTATTTCTTTGATTTCGTTCAGTCTCTTCCAAGCATAGTCTCTTCTTTGTCGAAGCTTTCTGTTGGTCTCCTTTATGTGATCCTGTGGGCCGTTCAATGCCGCTACTCCTGCCTTCTGGACAGGTGTGTTAGCGCACAACCTTATTCTTGCTTCTTTTTCGACACCCTGTTTCAGTTCATGTAATTCGTTGTTTTGGCTGTGAAAATACAGGTATCCAAGCCTCCACCCTGTCATCAGGTACGCTTTCGAGAAACCGTTCAAACCCACAACGGGGACATCCAAAGCCAAGCTTGCCGTGCTTGCGAGTTTCTTCTCGTAGATTATCTGGTCATATATCTCGTCTGACAGAATCGGGATTTGATGTTCACCCGCCATGTTGATTATCTCCTTCACGACTTTCTCGTCATAGAGTGCGCCGCAAGGGTTGTTAGGGTTAATTATTACGATAGCTCTCGTTTTTTTCGAGATTTTGCCCCTCAAGTCGTCGATGTTCGGTTGCCAACCGTTTTCCTCTACGGTTTCGTAAGTGACGGGTTTTCCTCCGAAGAATTTTGCGTAAGAAATGTACGGCGGATAGGTCGGTCCGGGAAGAAGAATCTCGTCTCCAGCATCGAGTAGTGCCGCCGTGATCATCTGGATGCCTTCTGAGATTCCTTCAGTGACGATGACGTCGTCAGCCCCGATGTCAACGTTGTTGACTCTTTTCTCCTTCTGGCTTATGGCTTGTCTGAGCTCGGGCAAGCCTTCTGAGGGCGAGTAGGCATTCAAGCCGTCTTCAACGGCTTTGGTTAAGGCGCTTCTGATATGCGGTGGTGTTTCAAAATCGAAGGCCACAGGGTCTCCTATGTTGAGATAATAGATTTGCTTCCCGGTTTTTGCGAGCTGTTTAGCGTAGACAACTACGTCGCGAATCGCATACTCTATTGTGCTGACTCTCTCAGTGACTCTTACGCTAGTCAACATTCTTCCTTCTGAGTGCGAGCGTTCTGTTTTGCGGAAAAGATAAAGATTATGGAGTGCTGGCTGGTGTTTGGAATGTTCTGGTAGCAGAGAATTCTTCTGCGGTCTTGACGGTCACAGTCAGAGTTTGATCATAATAGTCCTGCCAGTACCACGGACAGATTAGTGCGACTTTGGCGTTTATGGCCAGAGGATACCCGTTCGGAACGAGCCGTGGTGTGGTTCCGTTGATCGTGTCTGTAGAATTCGGCGTAGTGAAGGTAATCTCCGTGATCGTGACGCTTCGTGTTGAAAATGCCGAGTTTGTTATGGTCACGTTGACGTACAGGAACCCTTCTGCTGTCTCGTTGAAATCAATAGTGTCCGAGATCGTTAAGTCTACAGACGGCAGAGTGACGCTTCTTGAGGAGTACAATCCGCTAGCAGTGCTGATATCGACTGTGGCCGTTGTGCCTCTCAGGCTTGACCAGTCAAACGTGCAGTTGAACTGCCTCGTCTCTCCAATTGGGATTGCCTGAGATGCGAAACCCACGCTGCTGCCGCCGAGGCTTATCTGCGCTGGAATAACCGCATCTGTTGAGCTTGCCACGTTGGTCATGTTTACCGCGAAATGTTTAGTGTCGGCTAGGTTGAAGTTTACTCCTGTTATTTTGAAGTTGATCGGTTCAGGCGTTAAGACGGTCACCGATGCGGCTGCGAATTCTTGCAGGTTGTACACGTTTACTGTGACGTTTTGGCTACGATAGTCTCTCCAGTCCCAAGTGCAGTTGCCGAAGGTGACAGTGTCTCCCGGTTCAAGCCTATAGTAGGGGACAAACGAAGGACTCGTCAGGCTTCCGTTTATGTAACTCGTCGTGTTACCGTAGACTAGTTCAATTTCGTTTATGTCCACGTAGGTGCCCGCTGTATCTGGATTAAAGATTGTTATGTTCATATCCTCCGGGTTATCTCCATTGAACAAGACCTGTGTTATATTCCATCCTAGGTCCGTAACCACGTTCGTTGATAGATCGGCATAGTAGCCTTCGGCTGTCTCAACTCTTATGACCGGGTCTGACAAGCCCTCAAAGTCAAACACACATTGAACTTTCACGCGGCTTCCCACGGTCAAGTTCAGTGGTAACGTAGGTGTAGCATTCAAAACTGGTACTTGATTGATCAGAACATTAGAGAGTGTAAGATTCAGGGTTGAGTTAGAAGGGTTCGTTACTGTAATGTTGAATTGTTTACTGCTTACAAGCGGGTTAATGTCGGTCGTGGTTTCCAGCCCTACGAACTGGGTGATAACAGTCTTGCTGGCGCCTGTGTTGTCAGACGTTGTGATGCCTACGGTGATTGACTTCCCAGCGAACGGACTCCAGTTCTCTACGCATACGATCTTCTTAGACGTTGCTCGCTCGATCGTTATGGGAAGCGTCTCACGGTAGATGTGTGTCACGGCCTGTACGGTTGTGTTGTCTGCCGCCTTTATGTAGATGTCCGTAATGTTTGTCGTTGAAGAATGTGATGGGTTCATGACTGTGAGGTTGAAGTAGCCGGCCTGATCGAGTGGGAAAAGTGCATCCGTAATAATCAAGTCAGTGCCTGATGACTCATAATAGTAACTAGAGATGACCCACATGTAAGACAGCAACCCTCCTACTATCAATGAAACCAAAACCAGTAGGATCACAAGAAGAGTTGAGATCGCCTTTATCTCTTTCTTTAGTCGCAAACTTTCAACCTCAATCTGAGCGATTGGTTCTAATCATAATTCTCAGAGGTAAATAAGCGTTCTCTATCTGAATTTCCCAGTTCACTTACTGCTTTCTTTTCCTAAACAGCATCAAATAGTCTTTCTGGCACACGTGTTCGAAGCTTTATTCCACATTCTTAATGCACAACAAAGTGGCTTCTTCATCGTCTCGACTCAACAGAAGACTGAGCTCCCGGTTTTGACGTTTCTGTCCGCGTGTGTGCTCTCGGCTTCTGAGTTTAGTCCTTGAGCGAGAGGTAAGAGCCGACAGCGAATAGCAAGTATGTTAGCGCGGCTAGAATGAATGGGGCGGCGAAGCCCCACTGCGAGATTATGATCCCTGTCAAGGCCAAGCTGAACGATTCAGTGATGTGGAATCCAGTCCACAGGAGTCCAATGTCGGTCCCATAAGATCGTTTGTCGCTAATTCTGGATGCTATCGCCTCTTGTCCGATGCTAGCAATACCTTGGACGGCTCCATAGAAGACTGTCAGGGCTGCAGCAAGAAGTGGAGACGCGAAACCGAGAACAAGGAACGTGACGGCAAACATGGCTCCACTCAAGAGTATCGACTGTCTTGTTCTTGTGGTCTTTGAGAAGAAATGCGCGAACATGCCCGCAAGAAGGATCTGCGCGCCAAATATGAGGCCTATTGCCTCAAGGTTGAACCCGTTAGCGTCAAGAAACCAAGTCAACACGAAGCCACCGATTAGTCCTAGGGACACGCCCATCATGCAGAACAAGGCGAGGAATTTCTTGAACAGCCTCTCCTTCTTGCGAAAGTCAAGGAAACGCAAGGCCTTCGAAAAGTCAAACTCCTCTTTCTTTCCCCGCTTCAGAGTCATGGCCACTAGAACCACAACCGCTCCGAAAGCCGCACATAGCAGCATCGCTCCTTCGAACAGTATCCAAGCTATCAAATAGCCTGCCATGAAGCTTCCGGCGGCGTACGCAATGTAGACGACGGTTCGAAGACGAATCAGCGCTTTTAGCTGCCCGCCACCCTGCTCCAGCAGAAAAGCGCGGTTGACAGCCCACAGCGTGCCTTCCTTGGTTCCCTCTACCACCTTGCCGAACGTGTACTCCAGCGGAGTGTGGGCAACATAGTATATCAGACCAGACGCTACGGCCAGGAGACCATTAGCGACAAAGAACAGTTTTCTCCCCCAGAAGTCGGAGAAAGTCGCGAAGAGCATCCTTCCAAACTGAAATATGATGGGCATCGCAGCAAAGACAAATCCAACTGTCACAACGTTGATTTGTCTTTCTTTCATCATGATTGGCAGTGCGATCCCGAGGATTCCGGAAGCAAAAGAATGCAGCACTTGAATTAGTAGCACTGTCTGAATGGGGCGCAAAGGGCATCACTCCGAATACGTTGACTTGATGCCTTCCTTTAAACTCATCGACCTGAACCAAAGCTTTTATGGAATACGGTTCTTGAAGTTTCAGGAAACCTTTGATTGTCGCTTGCCCTTTGGCAAAAAGTAAGCGTTCTCTTGTAACGTGAATTCGCCATCAGTTGAATAGCTAGACTTAAATTCAATCTGATTTTTCTAGTAATCGCACCCAGAACGGTTGGAGAAACATGCCAGAATATGATGCAATAATCATTGGAGCGGGTATAGTGGGCTTGTCAACAGCCTATCACCTTAAGAACATAAACCCGAACCTGAACACTCTAATCGTTGACAAGCTCGGCGCTGCAGGTCAAGGGAGCACAGCGAAGAGCGCCGCAGCCTTCCGATGCTTGTTTGCCTCCCGCACAAACTTCGCGTTAGCTGCTTCATCCGTAGAGTTCTATAGGCATGTCCATACTGACTTAGGCTTCGATCTGAAGTTGCGCTGGGCCGGTTACCTCTGGCTATTCGACGAGCAAGAATACCGAAAAATGCTTCCCGTCTTGAAGGACTTAGCAAGTAGAGGCTTCAGGTACACGGAATATGATGGTGTTGATCTAGCGCAGAAGCTCAGCATGCAAACAGACTTCTCCGAAGACGAAGAAGCCAAGATGATGAATCTGGGGAACGTTTACAAAGGCGTCGTTATCCCAAAAGCAGGCCTAATCGACGTGGATTCACTCGTGAAATTCTACGAATCCGAGTTTCTCAGACTCGGAGGCAAAATCCAATACAATACTAAGGTAGAGGAGCTGGTTGTTGAGGCACGCCAACCTCTAGGAATGTCCGGCGAACCATACTTTTGGCAAGATGCCACAGTGACAGGAGTAAAAACAAGCAGAGGCTCAATGAAAGCCAAGAAGACGATCGTGGCAACCGGTGCATGGGCGGCCCAACTTCTTGACCCTCTAGGCATCGAATGCTTTATTAAGGCCAAAAAGAGGCAGATTTTTTCTATCAAGGCAAAGACTGAACCGCTTAGGAAATTACTCTTCTCAAGGGAATTCACGGATGCCGGTTGCTTGCCGTTTACTATTATGCCGAGACCATCCGCGTACATTCGGCCTGCACCAGAAGAAGACGCGCTGTGGCTGGCTTACGCTGACGAGTTTCCAAGGGCTTTCAAGGTTGAGGATGATCCGCAACCCGAAGAGGACTACTATAGATTCGGGCTGTATCAGGTTCTGGTAAAGTATTTTCCCCAATTCACCGACTGTCAACCCTTCTCAGCGTTTGCGGGACTGTACGAAGTCAACACTCTGGACGGGCAACCCTTGATTTTCGAGGAAAACAACGTTATGGTCGTTGGAGGCGCGAGCGGAAGCGGAATACTCAAGGCCGACTCAATAGGCAGGATCGCCGCCGCCCTGTACAACAATGAGGAACACGCCTTGCTCTACGGCGACAGGGAATTCAAGGTCAGCGACTTGGGTCTGAAGAACCGCAACATTGAACCCGAAAAACTAGTGATATAGCACCATCTAAGCGATTAGATTTATTTACTCTCACGTAAGATACTTGTGCATTCAGTTGAGGATGGTTGGCATCATGTATGGTTGGACTGGCAAATTCTTGCGTGTAAACCTTGAAAAAAACAAGGCGGTCGCAGATCGTTATGAAGAATCAATCGCAAGAGACTTTCTCGGCGGAAGAGGCTTCGCAGTAAAGATTCTGTGGGATGAACTCGAACCGGCCACCGATGCCCTTTCACCCAGTAACAAACTCGTCTTTGCGGCTGGTCCATTGACCGGGTGGCCACTGCCGAGCAGCGGCAAACTCATAGTCGCGGCGAAAAGCCCGTTGACTGGCGGGTATGGAGACGGAAACATCGGAAGCTTCGTAGCAGTTCAAATGAGGAAAGCTGGCTATGACGCCATAATCATAGAGGGAAAGGCCAAAAAACCCACGCTACTAGTCATTCAGGACGAGGCCGCACGTTTTCTTGACGCGAAAGACTTGTGGGGCTTAGACTCCTTCATAGCAGAGAAGAGACTGCGGAACCTGTACGGTCGTACGTGCGGCGTTCTGCTCATTGGGCAGGGTGGAGAAAACCTCGTGAGCTTCGCGAACATTGTTTGCCAAGAGGGTCGGGCTGGCGGTAGACCTGGCATCGGAGCAGTTATGGGGTCTAAGAACCTTAAGGCAGTCGTTGTCGTCGGCACTGGCGAGCTACCCGCGGCCAATCCTAAAGAAATGAAAGAGTTGGGCTCTGAAGCTTACCGAGAGATTCAGACCAAACCGAGCTACGCTTTCTGGAAGCGGCAAGGCACGATGATGACGATAGAGTGGAGCCAAGAAAACAGTGTTCTCCCAACCTACAACTACAGCGAGGGCGTGTTTGAAAAGGCCAACGAGGTCGGTGGGTTCGCAATGGAGAAGATTAAGGCTTCCAATCGTGGCTGTCCACAGTGCAACATGACCTGCGGCAACGTCGTAACCGATTATGACCAAAAAGAGTCAGAACTTGACTATGAAAACGTCACCATGCTAGGCCCAAATATAGGCTTGGGAGACCTGAAGCATGTTGCAACTCTTAACAGGATTGCAGACGAGTTCGGGCTGGACACGATTTCCCTGGGAAACGTTATCGGTTTCGCCATGGAATCTTCCGAAAAAGGCTTACTGAAAGAAAAACTTGCTTGGGGAGATTTTGAATCGGCAAAAGAGCTAACTAAAGACATCGCTTTCCAACGAGGCTTTGGTAAAATCTTAGCTGGAGGCGTTCGTTCGGCCGCTGAAAAGATCGGCAAAGACTCGGATCGATGGGCAATGCACGTTAAGGGCTTGGAAATCTCGGCATACGACTGCCACACCACTCCGGGCATGGCTCTAGCGTACTCGACCTGTTCAATTGGCGCTCATCATAAGGATGCGTGGGTGATTTCTTGGGAAGTCAAGACGGGAAGAGAAGACTACGGTGAAGAGAAAGTGGACAAGATAATCGAGCTACAGCGGATCCGAGGCGGCGTCTTCGAATCACTTACGGTTTGTAGACTTCCGTGGGTTGAGGTTGGCTTCGAGCTTGAGTGGTATCCGAGATTCCTGCGTGCTGCAACGGGGCTGGAAATGAACTGGGGAACGCTGAACACCATTGCCGACAGGATTTTCAACCTTACAAGAGCCTTCTGGATACGCGATTACGGAAAGAACTGGTCTAGCAAGATGGATGTTCCGCCTGCTAAATGGTTTGAAGAACCAACTACAAAAGGGCCGCTGAAGGGCTCCAAGCTTGACAGAGCAAAGTATGACACGATGCTGCAGACATACTATAAACATAGAGGGTGGGACGAGAGGGGAGTACCTGCGAAGGCAACCTTGAAGATGCTTGGGTTAGGCGACGCTATTGAACAGCTTGAGAAAGCAAAGATGCTAGTCTAACAATTCGGTCACTGTTCTACATTGAATCCTGATAAGAGCAGGTTACACTCGGCTACGTTTACTAATATGATCTTGCGAAGTACACTACTTCCTTTGGTTCCTGTCCGCAGTAGAGGCATCTTGCGAACGTTTTTTCTTTCTCGAAAGGTATCAGTCTAATAGTTGCTCCTGTTTCCTCCTTTATTTTCTCCTCGCATTCGGTTTTTGAGCACCATGAGGCTTTGATGAACCCGCCTTTGTTCCTTAGAGTATTCTTGAATTCGTCGTATGTTTTCACGGTGGTTACGTTGTCTTCAAGGAATCTCTTGGCTTTGTCGAACAGCTTGTTTTGGATTTCTTCAAGTGCCTTGACAACGGCGTCCACGGTTTGTTCTTCTTTGACCGCAGATTTCTGAGAAGTGTCTCGTCTAACTAGGACTATTTGTTTCTGTTTCATGTCCCTAGGACCGATCTCGATTCTTACTGGCACGCCTTTCAATTCCCACTCGTTGAACTTCCAGCCCGGCGTGTATTCTGCTCTGTCGTCCAGAACAGTTGATATTCCGTTCTTCTGCAGTTTTTCGAGTAACTCCCTAGTTTTTGCCGCTATCAGGTCTGCGTCAACGCCTTTGTAGGGGATGGGCACGATCACCACTTGTGTGGGCGCCACTTTCGGAGGCAACACTAATCCTTTGTCGTCGCCGTGCACCATTATGAGTGCTCCTATCACGCGTGTCGAGAAGCCCCACGACGTTTGCCAAGCTTGCCGTTCTTTCTCGTTTTCGTCTAGGAATTTGATGTTGAAGACCCTTGAGAAGTTCTGACCTAGCTGGTGTGAAGTTCCCATCTGCAAGGCCTTCCCGTCAGGCATCATCGCTTCCAACGTCAATGTGTACAGTGCGCCGGCGAACTTTTCAAGTTCGGTTTTTGTGCCCACGAGAACGGGGATCGCGAGGTAGGTTTCCATCACGTCTTTGTAGGCGTCCAAGATCTCCTTTGCTTCTCGATCCGCTTCTTGCTTTGTCGCATGCACGGTGTGTCCTTCTTGCCAGAGGAACTCTCTTGTTCGTAGGAAAAGTTTTGTTGCTTTGGTTTCCCATCTGACAACACTGCACCATTGGTTCAGTTTGATAGGGAGGTCTCTCCAGCTTCTTATCCACTTTGCGAATGTTGCATACATTACTGTTTCAGATGTCGGTCTTATGGCCAATTTCTCTTCTAACTGACTGTCTCCACCTTGCGTGACCCACGCGACTTCCGGCATGAAACCCTCAAAGTGTTCTGACTCCTTCTTCAGCAGGCTCTCAGGTATGAAGAGCGGAAAGTACACGTTTCTGTGCCCTGTCGCCTTTATTTTTTGATTAAAGAGTTCTTGGATCTTTTCCCAGATGGAGTACGAGTTTTCTCTGAAGATCATGCAGCCTTTTACTGGAGCATAATCGGCAAAGCCTGATTTCAAGACAACCTGTGTGTACCATTCTGAGAAATCTTCGTTTTTCTTGACAGTAACTCCTGTGTCTGACATTTCTATCTCTCCAAAGAGGTTTTGGTGGTCGAATATAACGATAGCGAAAAGCTAGTCCTAATCTGGGCTAAGTTCACTAAAATTTCAGCGGTGTGGAACGCAATCGCCCATTTCAACCACTTTCCACCATTGTACCGAAACACTTTATTAAACATTTCTTCGCTGTCGGGATGCACAAGTGTTTTTAACTGTTCGTGCTTAAACTTGAATAGTCTCATGTAGTTTGGAGTGGCGTGAACCCAACTTGAAAGCAATTCTAGTAATCGTAGACGGGATGGCTGACAGACCAATAAAAGAGTTAGGTTGGAAGACGCCACTCGAGGCAACCCGTAAACCAACGCTTGATCAACTGGCTAAAACTGGGGTTTGCGGCATAATCGACCCCATATCGCCTGGAAGACCTGTAGGAAGTGACACTGCAACCCTTGCGCTACTCGGGTATGACGCGTTGAAGGTGTACTCTGGAAGAGGAGCGCTTGAAGCGCTAGGCTCAGGAGTGGAGGTTTCGAAGGGTGATATCGCATTTAGATGCAATTTTGCCACGGTCAACGAGAATTTTGTAGTGTTGGATAGACGTGCTGGGAGAATCGAGAGCGAAGAGGCAACTAAACTGGCTGAAAGCCTCCAAAGAGTCAAACTGAAAAAACCCGTTAACGTAAAGTTTCTCTTCAAGAACACTATTCAACACCGCGCGGTGTTGGTTCTTCGAGGCTCTGACTGGTCAACAGCAATAAGCGACTCTGACCCTGGGGAAGCAGGCGAGAGAGTACAGGAGACGCGACCTTTGAACGGAGGTCGTAAGGCTGTCGTAACTGCCAGAGTTGTCAACAGACTTTTGTCCGAGTTTCACAAAGTTTTGGAGAAGCATCCTGTGAATAAGGGTCGAGTGGAATGCGGAAAACCACCTGCTAATATGGTTTTGTGCAGAGGTGCTGGCACGGTTCCCCGTATAGAGTCCTTACCAAAAACATACTCCGTGAAGGCGGCATGTGTAGGCGCAACAGCGTTGATTAAGGGTGTCTGCAAAGCAGCCGGAATGGAGTTGATTCATGTAGCCGGCGCCACTGGAACTTTTCAAACGGATTACTTGGTTAAAGCCAAAGCGGCAGCACAGGCGTTGCAGCAACACGATTTTGTCCTGTTACATCTGAAAGCTGCAGATGTCGCAAGTCACGATGGAAACGTTAGACAGAAAATTGAAGCGATTGAGAAAATAGACGGCATGTTGAGTTACCTGCTCAAGAACATTAACATTAGCTCAACTTGTGTAGCTGTAACTGCAGATCACACTACCTCACTGCTTACTGGGAAGCATGAGGGTGACCCAGTTCCTATTGCCATAGCTGGCCCTAACGTTCGCATTGATGACGTTGTAGAGTTTGGCGAGAGATCTTGTGCGAAGGGTGGATTAAACAGAATAAGAGGCTTAGACCTCATGCCCATACTGATGAATCTTCTCGGCAAAACCAAGATCTTCGGAGCCTAACAACTACTGAACCTGCATTAGTCGCCATTCTCGATAGTCAGTTACAACTCTGATGTATCCCTTAATCACGCTGTCCACTTCCGCGTCTCCAGTGTCAACTCTTAGAACATTTCCCTGAATGCTTTGAAGCTTGCTTCTTGTGGCAACAACGATTAGCTTTTCTTTGCCAACGCGTTTTATGATTTCTGGGCTTATCTGCTGATTTCCTCTCCCAAGGAGTATTCCTTGACGACCAATGGGCGAGAGGATGACCCACGTATTGCGCCAGTCTTTCACTTCTTTCAGAATCCTTTTTTCGTCCACGTCGAGGTCAACTTTGCCTCTTCTATAGACATCCACACCCAGAAGGGTCTTGTTCACGCCCAATAACTCGGCTACCCGTCTAACCGTGGTGCCCGGCCCAAGAATGAACGTTGCGTCTGGCGGTGTCTCTTCTACTATGAACTTAGCTATTGCCATTTGATTGGCCTTTTCATCAAGTGTTTCCGGGCTTATCTGCTTGCTTCCCTGAATACGGGCAGGCAGAAAAGGGCTCTTAAGGAAACCGTGCAGCTTTACGCTGAAAGCATCCTTCCGAATGTCGTCTTCGTCCGCATCCATTATCTCAAGTTCTTCTATTTCGGCTTGTCCTTGGGCGAAGGCTGATACTACCTCGGCAGCGTCTGAAGGGCTTACTGCAAAAATACCACTGTACATTTTCACTCCCGACGGAACACCCAAAACAGGTATCTCTTGCAAGCCTTTCATGACATCAAAAACGTCTCTTGCGGTGCCGTCTCCACCGACGAATACTACCAGGTCCACTTTTGCAGACGTCAGAAGCCTGACTGCTTCTTTCGTGTCTTCGATACTCGTTTCTTCGGGGATTTTCATGGGCAAGACTTGGAAAGTAAGACCCGTAGCCTTGGCTTCATCCTCACCCATGACACCGGGACACGTTAGAACATCTATATTTGCGCTGATGCTTGTTTCTTCTAGTCTTTGGAGGAACTGTACCGCTCTTGCAGGCGCTATAAGTTGCGCTCCTCTGCTGAGAGCTTCTCTTGAAACGTTGTCTGTTCCTTTCAGTCCGACTTTGCCCCCAATCCCCGCTATCGGGTTGACGATAAAACCAAGTTTCATGTTACACTCACTCTCAAGATTCGTCGTTCATGTTATAAACCGTTCTGGCAACGTGGTCAAATGCTATTTAGATTCAGTGTTTGCAGGTGCAGTATTGATCATAGTGTAGACGTGTCTGTGCTTGAAAATTCTTATATTCCCAAAGTTTTCTCACTCTTACTCACAATAGACAAGAAACGAGGGAACTCTCATGTCAAGAAAAAGCCTGAAAAGAATTCTGGTAACAGGGTCTACTGGCCAGATAGGATCTGAACTGACCCTAGCATTGCGCAAGAAATATGGCGGCGAAAACGTGGTCGCAGCGGGTCACAAGAGACAGCCGAGCGATGAACTTCTCAAGTCGGGCCCATTCGAACAAGTAGATCTGTCTAATGAGGAAAACGTCAAGCAAATCATGAAGAAACATGATATTGACACGATTTATCACCTCGCTGCAGTCTTATCAGCCACTGGTGAGGAGAACCCGCAAGCCGCGTGGGCTGTGAACATGGGCAGCGTCTACAACGTCCTTGAAGCTGCAAGGAAACTGGAGTCGACAAGGGTTTTCTGGCCCAGCTCAATAGCCGTGTTCGGTCCATCCACGCCACGCGTCAACACGCCTCAAGAAACAGTGTTGCTTCCAAAGACCATTTATGGCGTCTCAAAGGTCGCTGGTGAATTGCTGTGCAATTACTACGCGATTCGCTATGGTTTGGACGTTCGCAGCCTGCGTTATCCTGGCATAATAAGCAGTGAGGTTCTGCCAGGCGGTGGAACCACAGACTATGCTGTGGCAATCTATTATGATGCGATAAAGCACAAGCGGTACACGTGCTTCGTGAGAGAGGACACGGTGTTGCCGATGATGTACATGCCAGACTGCATCAAAGCAACTATCGACCTTATGGAAGCCGACTCTTCAAAAGTGAAGAGACATGACAGCTACAACGTGGCTGGAATGAGCTTTTCGGCAGGCGAGTTAGCGGCTGAAATCAGAAAATACATTCCAAACTTCAAATGTGACTACAAACCTGACTATAGACAGAAAATAGCGGATTCTTGGCCGATGTCTATAGATGACAATGTCGCTCGCAAGGAATGGGGCTGGAAACCAGCGTACGGCCTGTCCGCGATGACTAAAGACATGATTGACAAACTGTCCAAACGCTTTGCTGAGGGCAAACTGTAGAGCCGTGTAGCAAAAATCCTGCAGTATCTTATTCTTGCTTGCAATCATCGATACTAACTCTTCTCAACTGTAAATTTTAACTACAAGGGTGTTCCTATACAAGATAATGTGTTTTGACGATTAATGGGGTTCGCTTAGTGAACTAATGATCCAAGACACAAAATGAACTGCCATCTGTTGATCACGTGTTCTATGTGAATCCAATGTGCCAGAGAAACAACGCTTGTTGAACGTGTAAACAAGCTAACACATAGGAAAAGGGTTTAAGAGAGTGAGCCGGTCAATAGGAAAAACACGTGGTCAATATGCGAAACCCTACATCATTCCTGCGACAAGAGTACGAAGATCTAGTAAAGAACGAGCTTGATTGGAAACTTCGAATCCTGCAGGGTCCAAGCACACCATGGTGTAAAGTTGACGGAAAAAAAGTCCTTATGTTCTGCTCTAACAACTATCTGGGCTTGAGCAACCATCCGAAACTGAAAGAGGCTGCCGCCAAAGCCGCTCAAACTCACGGCGCCGGCTCGGGGTCGGTTCGCCCGATTGCTGGAACCATGGACATACACATGGAACTTGAAAACCGACTTGCGAGTTTTAAGCATGCTGAGGCTTCACTGGTTTATCAAACAGGCTTCGCTGCGAACGCTGGTCTCATTCCCCAGCTTGCCGGCAAAGAAGACCTCATCATAAGCGACGAGCTCAATCACGGTAGCATAATTGACGGTGTCAGACTGTCGCACGCTGAAAGAGCGGTTTACAAACACTCAGACGTGGCTGACTTGCGGCGCGTTCTGGAAGAGACAGAAAAGCACACGCCATCTTATAGACGTATTCTGATAATCACTGACGGGGTATTCTCCATGGACGGCGACATAGCGCCTCTGGACGGCGTGGCAGAAGCAGCGGCAGAGCATAGCGCAATGGTGTACGTGGATGACGCTCACGGTGAAGGAGTGCTGGGCGAAGGAGGAAGAGGAATAATCTCTCACTTTAAGCTCAGCCGTGACAAAGTCCACGTGGAGATGGGCACGTTTTCTAAGGCTTTCGGCGTGGTTGGCGGTCATGTTTCGGGCTCTCGAGACTTGATCAACTTCGCTTATAACAAATCACGCACGTGGCTTCTTAGCGGGTCACACCCGCCTGCAGTTGCGGCCGCATGCCTAGCGGCGATCGATGTTCTGGAGAATGAACCACAACACGTGAGAACACTATGGGATCACACGAGATACTTCAAGAAGGCCATGAAAGACTTGGGGTTCGACATAGGCAAGAGCGAAACACCGATAACACCCGTAATGGTTGGGGAAAGTAGCGTTGCAAAGAAATTAAGCGTACGGCTCTTTGAAGAAGGCGTGTTCGCCCTGCCAATCGTGTTTCCAATGGTCGCTCGAGACAAAGCACGAATCAGAACCATAATGAGCGCTGCATTGACAAAACAAGACCTAGACTTCGCCATAGGCGCATTCGAAAAGATCGGAAAAGAACTACACATCGTATAACAAGCTCCGTTTCTTCTTTCTTCCTAGGACAGTGACCACTTGAGCTTCAGAACAGCTTTAATAGTTCGATATTGAATCCTTAATCAAAGAGTAGATTATTAGTTATCCTTGTTCCTGATCGTAACGCGGATAGGCGAACTCTTCTGTCAGTGTAATCCTTGACGTCAGAGTTATAGGGGTCTTGATCCTGCCTTCATTATCGCTTGAAAAGCAAGGTCTTTCTTGCCCTTCGCCTTGACAACTTCTGCCTTCAACTTCTTCACGTCCATGGGACAACTCTTTGAAACATCACTGATGAACTTTCTGAGGTCAGCTTCGTTCATGTGGCAGCTCAACGTAAGCTCTTCAATGACACTTTTTGCAGTGTTCGAGTCGCCGTAGCAACTCTCACTCAGTTCTTCCATCGCATATGACAAGAACGCTGAGCTCACGCCGCATTGAGAGCTTAATGTTTCAGCCCACTTCTTTTTTTCACTCAACTGCACCACTTCCGCATCATGAATTAGGTATAGTGTAAATACCTTTGTTATTTAAGCATTGGCTCGAATGGTCAGTCTTATTATTGCGCTTATGACAATAGAGTAGGTGGCTTAGAAACTCGAAAGTCAGTTATTCTCAGCGGCGAATTTGCTCCGAAATCTGCAAAGACGGAAAGTGATGAAATTCAACGCAGCTTCTCTAGGGCTTTGTCAACGTCTTCAAGACCAAGCTTCTTGAGTGTGTCTTTTTTGGGTATTCCGTTCTCATCCCAGCCCGCTTCCTCATAGTACTTCTTCCTATTGTCTTCCACTTTGGCTCTTTCAGCGGTTTTTCCCTTGTACGGTCCAGACAGAAGAGGTTCGTAGAATCTGGGTGGGTTGTCATCATCTGTTCTAGGGGTCCACTTCAAGTCTGGCCCTCCTAGGAGCAACATTGCTCGTTGCAGTTGAAGAATTCTAAATGCTTTTCTCTTGCTCCACTCTTCGGGCGTTAGTTCTAAGCCAGTGACTGCTTTGTAGAAGTTAAACTTGACTTTGCGTGGGACGCCGAAATTGTTGAAGTTGCAGTAGACGCCTGAATCGTTGAAGATCTCCCACACTTCGCTGCTCGATCCGTCTATCGGCAAGCCCGTGGTTGAAGTGTGGTCTCCACACTGAACTGAGCACGCGTAGGAAATGGCCTCAGGGTAGTCTTTTCCGCTCCGGATTCCATGTGCCCCGATGCTTATGCCCTTCGTTTGAACTGCATATTGAAGTACGTTCGTTTTCTTCATCTTGCCAATTTCTAGAGCGGCGCGATAGGTTCCTTCAGCCAGCAAGTCTCCCATGCCTTCGCGGAAAGCAATCTTCCTAGCCAAGGACGCAAAAGCCTCAGTACCGCCCCAACGCAGTTCTAAACCCTCCAAATCTTTCTTTGTTAATATTCCTCTTTGGTAGAGCTCAGCAGCAAAGCCCATGACGTTTCCAGTTTGAATTCCGCATAAGCCTAGATCGTCGATGAGTGATGCGAGGAAGACGTTTTCCTCTGGAGTAAAGATGCCTAAATTCGTCCCTAGGTATGCCTGCAACTCATAGTCAGGATTATCCGTGATTGCTCCCTTGAACTTTCCAGTCTTGACCATGGCCACTTTCAAGCAGGACGTCGGACAGCCAAAATCACTCCAATACTGCTTTATCCAAACTCTGTCCTCGAACTGGTCAACTCCAAAGCTTCTTTCGTCATGCCACTCATCCTGCCAGTTGCGAACAGGCTCAGAACTCGTTCTTGCTCCGACCTCATAGCCGCCTCCGCCCGTTCCCCAACGCCTCCACAACTCGTTTCCGTACGCGTTGTCACAAATCGTTTGGATGAGTCTCTTCAACTTGCTCATGTCGAACACTTCAGGCAACGGTCCAGTGCCCTTAACGGCCACAGCTTTGAGTCCTTTAGAACCCATGACTGCGCCATACCCGCCGTAACCCGCTGCATGGGTCCATTTTGCCGCAACGACCGCAGTACGCACCTTGTTCTCGCCAGCAGGACCCACGTACAATATCGACGGCTCTCTCCACTCACCATAACGGGGAAAACGCTTCTTCAGAAGCTCTCTACATTCCTTCGTGAGAATCCTTACAGTCTGTTTTGCGTCCTTACCCCAAACGTTGCCAGCATCCCTTATCTCCGCATCAGAGTCCTTGATAAAAAGGTAAACAGGTTTTTCCGACTTTCCAGTCACGATTATACCGTCGTAGCCCGCGCATCTCAGCTCGACTCCAAATTCTCCGCCAACCGTTGAACCCACAACACCACCACTTTGCGGAGACTTCCCTGAAACACAAGTTCTACCGCCCGGAAAGAACCCTGTTAGAGGTCCAGTCAAGAGAAGTAGCACGTTTTCTGGCTCTAGCGGGTCAATAGTTCCCCACTTCTTTCCGAGTCTGTCCCACAAGATTTTTGCTGCTAGACCTCTGCCGCCAATGTATTCTCTC
>Ga0172366_10000729_pt1 | contig 24549 bp, 29 predicted proteins | sample LakKivSesite69cm_FD_114533 | JGI IMG/M metagenome (GOLD analysis project Ga0172366, IMG submission 114533) | Sediment microbial communities from Lake Kivu, Rwanda - Sediment site 69cm | ecosystem: Environmental > Aquatic > Freshwater > Lake > Sediment | place: Rwanda: Western Province, Lake...
CGTCCTGGTCGTTTCCGTCGAGGTCGCCGCCCTGTTCGACCCAAAGCGTGTCGAAAACCCCGTTGTGGTTGATGTCCTCGGCCGAGTTGATCCAGAGGTTGGCCTTGATGTCCGGGTGGTCCAAGTCCACTCCGTCGTCCAGCACCAGGTTCAGTACCGACGTATCGCCTTTGGCAACGCTCCAGGCCCAGGTCGCACCCAGGTTCTGATAGTGCCACTGGTTGGCAAAGAGCGGGTCATTGGGTTCCTCGCAGTGCTTCATCACGGTGTTGGGGGAGACGAACTCGACCTGGGGCGATGACCGGTACTCCCCCGCCACCGGCGCCACATCCTGGTTGACGTCGAACTGGACGAGGTACTGGAGGTCGAGGCCGTACTTCCGGTCAATCTCGGTCGGGTGCGGCTTCCGCAGCAATGGTTCAACTTCGGTGACGTGCCACTTGCGGCTCAGTGCGTCGAGCGTGGGGATGCCGAAGAGCGCGGCGCCTTCGGATGTGCTCAACTGGACCAGCCCGCGCTGGGACGGGCTGAGCTGGATGATAAGCTGGCCGGCCACGTGTTCTTCGCCGTTCTTACCGCTGACGACCGGGCGCTTGTAGTCCGGATATGCGAAGGCCATCACAACAACAGCGGAAACGACAGACAGGATTCTCAGACGCATGTGTTCTCTCCTGGTAGAGGTCTCTACTTCACATTCGGGAAGGATGGCCGCTACTGCGGACGTGCATCCATACCGTATCATATGAGAACAACGCGGTGAAGTCAACGCGGCGCTGGCATAGGCGTCTCCGAGCCGAGTCAGCGGCTTGCCATTGAGGTCCAAGAGACGAGAGGTTGTCGCCCGACCCCGGAGTGTGAATGCCAGAAGTCAGAAGCACGAGCAGCGAGGCCAACGGGAGACGACGCAGGTCTGCGTGAGGCTGGACTCCGCCCGGGCGAGGAGGTCAGTTGCCGTCGCGGTCGGCGGCCAGCACGAGTTGCTCGGGCAGACCCTTCAGGTTGGGTATCTCCCATTTCTGGCGGACGTCCCCGACTTCCTCGATTGCCGTGACGCGGAACCCGGCAGCGGCGAGGGCGCCGAAGTGGTCGGCGACCGTCCAACTGAACTCAAACTTGCCGAGACCCGCGCCGGGCGAGTTCGGGTCGGGCATAAGGTCGTCTTCTTCCCGGGGTCGGCGCCGGTCGAAGTACGAACACTGGGCTCGCGGGTGGCCGGGCTCCTGCTTCCAAATCCGGCGTACAGGGTGGTACTCATTGATGATGAAGCGGCCGCCGGGGCTGAGGATGCGATGGACCTCAACATAGAACCGGTTGATGTCCTCGAGCTGGCGCGTCGCCTGGGCGGCATACGCGAGCTGAAACGATTCGTCGCGCATGGCCGACAGGTTGCAGAGGTCGGCCTGGACGAAGTTCAGTTCCACGCCGATGATGCGGGCCCGGATCATCAGCATGTCGAGCAGGCTCTGGCTTGGGTCCGCGACCGTAGCCCGGGCGCCCAGAGCCGCGAGCGCCAGCGCCGCCATGCCGTCGCTGACACCGAGCACGCACGCGGTCCGGCCGCCGGCCACGCCGATGAGCTCCTGCTCGACGAGATTGAGCGCGAGGGCGGGCATCGTCACAATTCTGCGCCAAGGCTCTCTGTCCTCGGGGTCGCGTCCCCAGGTCGGCGCAACCGGGACCCAGTCGCGACGGGTCCTGGGTCTGCTCTCAGCCATGGCTGCTAGCGTCCGGGTTCGTAGTCCGTCAGGGTCAGGGAATCGGTCCCGGTCACGCGCTTGACCAGCCCGACGCCCGGAGCAAGCCACTCCTGGTAGTCCGCAGTGAATGAGAGCTCGGCCGCCTCGACTTCGCGGTAAGTCTCGACCCGGTAGCACTGGATGAACGTGCCGGCCGCGGTGGCGACGTCTTCGATTGCCGCAACCCGGCCGCGCAGGCTGTCCTTCAGGAAGACCGTGTCAGTACCCATCAGAACGACGGTGTCCCGGAGTGATTCGAACCAGGTCGCGCCGGCGACCAGCGGCAGCGCGTACACGAGCCGGTACCGTTGCTCGAGCGCGTACTCCTGCCCGCTGCGGGTGGCGACGAGGTCGGTGAACTGCCGTACCTCGGTCGCCTGCTTCGTCCAGTACTCGGGAGCGTAGTCGCGGAGCACAACGACACAGGCGCGGCCAGCCACCGAACTATCGCCGACGACCGAGTCGATTGCCTTGTTGCCGGCGACATCGTAGGTCCAGCGGCTGCCGGGTATGAGCGGGAAATAGTCGGACTCCGCCCGGTAGAGTGCCATGTCGCCGCAGCCGGAAAAGACCGACAGTAAGAGGCCCGCAGTTGCGGCGAGCGTGGCGCGGGCATGGCGAGCGGCGTCAGAAGACATATGTCACTCCTCCCTTGAGCGCCATGAGGTAGGTCAACGAAACGATGCGGGAGTTCGAGGCCGGACGCGATTCGACGAAGAAGACGTTGTCAAAGCCGAGAGATAGCCGGGCGCGGCCCTGCCGTTGGTAGAAGCCAGCGCCGAGCGCGCCGGCAGGTGCCTTGCCAGCTTCCCGGGCCGAACCGAGCGTGCGGATGAGAAGCCCGCAGCCAGCGGAGGCCGACGCCTCGCCCCCCCAGCTCGAAGTAGAGCCGATAGCGGCCCGACCCAGAGCGAACTCGCGGCCGTATCCGACCGAAAGCCGGTGTATATCAAACCGGTAGGAGCTGGTCTGTTTCGCCTGCAGCCCGGAGTAGTCGTAGCCGACAGTGAAGCGATCCGAGCCGACTTCGTAGCCGAGGCTGACGCCGAGCAGGGCAGCGACGGCGTGCGTGTTCTCAAGTCCGGAGGCTGGGAAGAGGACGCCAATCCGGCCGCCGGTCTCGAACCGGCCCGCAGATAGCAGCGATGCGAGCAGGAGCGGCAGCATGGAGAGACTGTAGGCCGTTGGCGTTCGGAGTCAAGGACGGCCAGAGGCGGAGACGAAGAACAAGCGGTGAAAGACGGTGGGCGAGGGACCGGAGACTAGGGAGTAGTGACGTCCATCATCCGGTCGAGCGCGCGGCGCGCGCGGCTGGCGATGGTCTCCGGTATCGCAATTTCCGGCACCTTACCCTCGAGCGCGGACCGGACGTCTTCGAGCCGCGTGAGCTTCATGTTCCGGCAGATCGCGGTGCGGCGCAACGGCCAGCATTTCACTTGTGGCAGGTCGCGCCGGATACGGTTGCACATCCCGGCTTCGGTGCCGAGCACTATTTCCTCGTGCTTACGCGCTAGCCTCAACATGCCCGAGGTCGAGGCGGTGGCGTCCGCGGCGTCGATTACCTCGAGCGGACACTCGGGGTGAACTACCACGAACGCGCTGGGGTGCTCTTTGCGGGCGCGGTCGACATCCGCCGCCCGGAATGATGCGTGGACGTAGCAGAAGCCCTCCCAGGGGACGATGCCGAATGACGAATGGCGAATGGCGAGTGTCGAAGGGAGCAGGGGGCGGCGGGTTTCGCGGGCGACGTAGGTCGCCAAGTGGCGGTCGGGGACGAACAGAATGCGTCCGTCGCGCGGCAGGGCGTTGACGACCTGGACCGCGTTGGCCGAGGTGCAGCAGACGTCGGACTCAGCCTTGACATCGGCGGTAGTATTGACATAGGCAACAGTTGCCACTTCCCCCAGTTGGCGTGTCCTCGCGCGGAGCGCCTCGGCGGTAATCATGTCCGCCATCCGGCAGCCCGCGTTCGGAGCGGCGAGCGCCACCCTGGCTTCCGGGTTGACCAGTTTGGCGGTCTCGGCCATGAACCGAACGCCACAGAATACAACCAGCCGCGCGCGAACCGTGCGCGCCTGCCGGGCGAGTTCCAGCGAGTCGCCGATAAAGTCGGCCACGTCATAGATGTCCGGCACCTGGTAGTTGTGAGCGAGGACGACGGCGCCGACGCGCGATTTCAGACCGGAGATTTCAGATTTCAGGTTGGACACGTTTGAGGAGGGACGGGTCATCGCCGGCGCGGCCGCCAGCGGCCGCGGGCCGGACGCGCCGCAGGCCGGGGCCGCTCCGGCGGAGCTGTCCAGATCGACGTCTCATCGAGGATGTGCACGACCTCGATGCCCTGATTATGGAGGTGCTCGGCGATTACGCGGCGGTGGCAGTTCTCCGGCGTGCGTTCGGCGCAGAGGATGCAGCACACCCGTTTGGCCGCTTTGCTGCGAATGATGTCGATGCCGCGTCTGAACTCGTCGCCTCCGGTCCACTGCGCGTGGGCTTCGTCCTTGGGGCCACCCAGCTCGTTTCCCATGAAGACATAATCGATGCCCTGGCCGGCCGCCAGCGACTGCAGGCCGTCGCGGCGGAAATGCGGCTCGCGCGACTCCGGAGTGCGGCGGACGTCGAACAGCACCTCGATTCCGTACTTCAGCAGCAGTCGCGTGAAGTCGAAGTGAGTCCGGTGGTCGGTGCCGATCGTGAATACCTTCACAGCGCGGTACCCTCAGTTCTCATCGTTCAATCCTAGACCAGGGACGGAGACAAGTAAAGTGCGGCGTTGTCCTCTAGCCCCCGGCCGCCGGTCCGGGTTCCCGCAGCTCCAGCCGAATCGTACCGAATTCCGCCTGCTGGCGCACGCGCAGCTCACCGAGCCGCACCAGTTCGAGCACGGCGATGAACGTGACGATGACTTCGGCGACCGTGGTCCCGGTTACGACTTCCTCGAAGTCAACCGATTTGCGCGCGCGGATGACGCGGCGCAGGTCGACTATCTTGTCCTCCATGCGAACCTTGGGCGGCGCGATCTGGGCGACGCGCTCGGGCGCCAGCTTGGCCAAGACTCGCTTTAGCGCGGCGGCGAGGGCGACGACGTCTTCGCTTTCCGCCTGCCTGGCGCGCGGCGACTCGCCGGCGCGGGGGTACACGAGCCGACGCTCCGACTCCTTGTCGGAGAGAAGTCGAGCGACCTGCTGATAGCGGCGGAACTCGTCCATTATCTGCTCGAGACTGACGGTCGGCGTGGTCAGGTCCTCCTCCGGACCGCGCGGCAGCAGGGCCCGGGTCTTCAGCCGCAGCAGCACCGCAGCCATGATGAGGAAGTCCGAGGCCGATTCCATGTCGAGCTTCTGGGCCTGCCGGACGGTGGCGAGGAAGTCATCGGTCAGCCGGCCCACCGGAACGTCGGCAACGTCCAGCTCGTTCTTTCGGACGAGGTACAGCAGCAATTCGACCGGGCCCTCGAATAGGTCAAGCCGAACGTCAGAGAGAGTGGTCAGGGAGCGGGCTTCCGAGGGAGTCACAGCGTAATGAGCCGGTATTCACGGCGGCCGAGGCCAAGCTTCGCCGCGACCTCAAGGAGCAGTTCCGGTCTGAGCTCGGGATAGACCGCCTTCAGCTTCGGGCCCACGCGGTCCCAGGCAGCCTGTTCACAGGCGACCGGGTCGAGCGAACCGAACAGCCCCACGTCGGGCATGACCGGCTTTTCGGTCACGGTGTTACAGTCGCAATTCGGGGTGATGTTGAGGCAGAAGTTGAAATGGATGAGTTCGCGGTCGAGCATGACTGCCCTGGCGTATTCGACCATCCTGCGTTGGACGGTCTCCGCTGCCGCGTCCCAGTTGGCTCCTATCGCGTTCTGTTTGCAGACGGCGAGGCAGCCGCCGCAGCCGGTGCAACCCGGGCCGATCTGAGCGACGTACTGGACGAAGCTAATGGCATCATTCGGGCAGTAGTCGACGCAGTCGCCGCAACTCGCGCACTTCTCCGCGTCAATCCAGGGCTTGGACTGGGAGTGCATCTCCAGTTTGCCCGCCTTCGCGGCCAGTCCCATGGCGAGATTCTTAATGACACCGCCGAATCCCGCAACCATGTGGCCCTTGAAGTGCGCAAGATTGATGATGTAGCGGATACGGCGCAGGCCGTGAGCGAGGCGGGCGGCCGGGACGAGACCGGAATCGAGGTGAACCCTGTAGGACTTCTCACCGTGCCGGCCATCGAGTATCTCGATTGGGGCGAGCACGTTCTCAATCGTGAAGCCGTGCTCATGTGCGAGCTTCAGGTGCTCGCTGGCCTTCTGGCGACGCCCGCGGTACAGGGCTGTCGTCTCGATGATGACAGGTTGCAGGTTGTAGTAACTGACGGCAATCGCGGCGGCACGCACGAACTCGGGCTTCAAGTGGTTCCGGTTGCCGTGCTCACCGAAGTGGACCTTGATGCCCACTCTTTTCTTCGGGCGCAGACGCTTGAAGTAGCCCGACGCCTCGAGTATCGCGCCGACGCCCTCGGTCGCGCGGTCGGGCGGCACAAAGTAGACCGTAGAAGGGCTCACTGCCAGACTCCCGCAATGTGTGCACCGCAGAACGGGCACTTGCCACCTTTGATGTTGTTCACCGATATTGAGTAGCCGCTGCGTTGTATCAGCAACTTGCCGCACGCGGGGCAGTACGTGTTCTCCGCCTTGTTCCCGGGGACGTTGCCGACATACACGAACTTGAGCCCCTGCGACTTGGCGATGGCGACGGCGCGTTCAAGCGTCGCTATGGGCGTGGGCGGCGAGTTCTGCATCCGGTACTCGGGATGGAACCGGGTGAAGTGAACCGGGACCGTGTCGCCGACGTTCTCCAGTATCCAACGACACATCTTCCTTAGTGTCGCAGTGTCATCGTTCAGGGCCGGGACCACGAGGTTGACCAGTTCCAGGTGCGTGTGGCTCTGCGCCACAGTCTTGCAGGCCTCAAGTACTGGTTCGAGGGTCGAACCGCAGACGTTCTGGTAGAACTCGGGCGTGAAGCCCTTGAGGTCAATCTTGATGGCGTCAACCGCCGTGCAGAGTTGCCTGAGCGGCTCGGGATTGATGTAGCCGCCGGAGACAACCGCAGTCCTGATGCCCTTGGCCCGGGCGAGCTTGGCGATGTCCATCATGTACTCGTAGAAGACAATCGGCTCGGTGTAAGTGAAACAGATGATAGGCACCTTCTCGCGCTCGGCCAGCGCAACAACTTCGGCAGGCGTGAGGTCCTGACTCGGTACGTCCTCGATCCGGGCCTGTGACAACTCCCAGTTCTGGCAGTACTTGCAGGTCTGGTTGCATCCGACGGTGGCGAGGGTGATTCGCCCCCGGCCGGGGAGGAAATGGAAGAAGGGCGCCTTCTCGATCGGCTCCTTGTTCATGGCGCAGGGGTGGCCGTAGACTATCGAGTAGAGCCGGCCGTCGCGGTTCTCTCGAGCCCGGCAGAAACCGCGCTGGCCCGGGGCGATGACGCATCGGCGCGGGCAGAGGTCGCAAGCGACGAGCTTGTTGACCAGTGGGTGATAGAAGTCGGCCTCACGATTGGCGATCGGCGATTGACGATTGGCGAATGGCGAGCTGGCCTGCAGCATCAAGGCGGCGAGTACGAACAGGGCGGCAGACTTGACCATCAGTCGAATGCGAGCAGGTGCACGAGGAATCCGACCGCGGCGCCCAAGAGGAACAGCCCGCCGACAGAACCGCAGGCAATGAGCTTGACCTCGGTCGGCGCATTCAGCACTTTGCCGTAGTCGAGAGATACCTCGGTGACCTTGCCGCCTTCGACTCGGACCGAGACCGTGCCGGCGTTGACCGCTGCCAGCCGCCAGAGCGAGGAGAGCTTGGCGCCGACGCTGCCCTGCCGGAGCCGCCAGTAGACGTTTTCCAGGCTGTCATTCGAGATGATGGAAACAGAGTACTGACCGGGCTTGAGTTTGTGCATCTCGACCGGCGTCCGGCCCAGGAACTCGCCGTCGAGGTAGACGGTGATCCCGACCGAGTTCGAGCGGACCGTGAGATAGCCGGTGTCAGCGGGGGCGAGACCGAGTACTAACAGCAAGATGCTGGGTGGGAGCACGTTCAACAATAGCTGATTGGCACGGCTAAGTCAATCCGGCTTCCGGAGAAAACGGGAACCGACCCGCGGCGAGCTCGACCTGCCGCGCCGCGGAGTGAGACCTGTGGGGTCGTCCCAGCTCAGGTTCTCACGAACGGCGCTCCCCGGGCTTCTCCATGAGCCATTCCCAGACCTGGGACCTGAATCCCCTTGCCGGCTTCGACGCCGAGACTCCGCGCGGCCCCGGCAATCGGAGCCGGACAACGCCACCCTGCTCCCGCGACGGCGTCCGCCTCGTGTCGAGTCCTGCCGGGAACTTGCCGCGGTTCTCGCGGTGGCATAGAAAGGCATACGTTATGAAGACGCTAGTCAGGGAGACTTCGAACGCACCCTCGTACAGCAGCATGATTTCGACCAGCCCGTCGTCATAGAACGAAATCCGTTTGTCGTGTTTGAGAAAGTCCATGACCTCGCGATAGTGCAGGGCGGCCAGCCCTCTTAAGTACGCGGTGCCGGCCCGGCTGGCCTGGAACTTCTGTATCCTCCGGGTCGCCTTCTTGCGCTCGCCGGCGGTACTCAGCGAGCCCACGAACTCGTAGTACTTACGCATTACCCGCTGAATCAGGTCGGGGTCGTAGTACTTTCTCAGTTCCTGCTCCCGGCGCGTGGCCTGCGCCGGACGCGGCGCAAGTGAGTGCTGTCGGTCCCAGAGTTCCCGCCGGTGCGGGTCGCTCAAGAGCTCGTAGGCGCAGTTGATGTCCTGCATCAGTTCGGTCGACGCGCGGTACTTCTCGGGGTCGGTGGCGAAGAGATTGGGGTGGTTCAGTTTGGCCAGTCCCAGGTAGGCTTTGCGGATGTCCGCGGGTGCCGCACCGGCGGCCACGCCCAGGACCTTGTAGGGGTCCTTGTGGTCGAACGTCGAGTCGAGCGGGTTCTTCACTGTGCCGCCGGCTGCGAGCCGTCAGCCGTCATCGCTTCCGCGTCCGTGAACGAACCAACGATATACGATTCAACGATGTACGATACGTCGCCTTGCCGCCGTCATCAAATCGGGTGACTGTCCACGACTCTTTCGCCTGGCCAAGTCTACCATCGTACCACGCTGGCCCGATGAACCGAGCCACCGTTCCAGAATCTTGGCCCTGCACGCTGCGTCAGTCCGATAGTAGCCGTTGCGCCCCAGCGCGGACTGGAGCATCTGCCCCATGGTGTCGAGGCCCATGCGCAGCCGGCCCCGGCGATGCAAGTCGTACCTGCGGATCCAGGCGTCGGCCATACCCTGTTCCTCTGCCGACCAGCGACGCTGCGGCAACTGCCGGTGGTCAATGGCACAGGCCATTTCATACAGCTTCGCGTGCACCGAGGCACGCGTGCGGGCCGGCGACCGGCAGCGGACGCCCAGTCGCGCGGCCCCGCTGGCGTCGTTGGCTCGTTTGACCGCGGCCCAGCAATCTAGAGCGGCGTGCTCGAGGCTGGGATACTCGTGCGCGAGTGCCCGGCGTGCATACCGTTCAACGATGCGCCGTTCGTCGGGACTCCAGAGCGCTTGCGGCCTCGGGATGCCTGCCTTCGCCAGAGTGTGCCACAGCCGCCCAAGGACGTTGTCTGCTGTCCGTTCCGGCAGAGGAGAACCGTCCGCACACCGCTTTCGCCGGAGACGGTTCACGTCCGTCACGCACTCGATAGCAGCCTGGGGTGCGCTACCGTACTCCCCGCTGAGTACGCGCCCGGCATAGCGCGAGATGATGCGGTCTTCAGCGTCAGACCACGGTTTGCGCGCGTGGACCTTCCCCAGGGCTCGGACCCGGGTGCGGAGCCTCATTGCCAAGGTTACCGTTGACCTGGACGCTTGAGGTCTCACGCGACGCAACCTACGATGGCAGTCGGGTGCGGCCTCGGCTGATGTTCGATACCGGCCGTCAACCACCGCGCGGGCGACGCGGTCCAGGATTTGCGTTTCCCTGGGAGTGAAGTGCATATTCACCGCTCTCCATCCCAGCTTCCGGGCACGCTCCGTGAGTTGGTAATGCACGGCCGGCTGTGTCCGGCGCGCCGGGAATCCGCCCGCGGCGAGCTCCTGCCGGCACGCCGCCACTGCGGACCCGATTCTGGCGTACGTACCGCGCGCAAGTTCACGCGCGTGGCGGTCGGCGATTGCCATTTCGGCCGGTGTCCATCGCTGAACGAGCGGCGTGCGTCTCAGCGCCTTCGCCCTTGCAGTCAAGTCCTGTGTTACAGCCCCGTCGGTCCTTAGCCGGGCGTTCTCCATCCTGGAGAGCGCCTCCCGGCAATCGGGCAGCGCCGCGACCGCGTTCCGGTACTTGCCCCCGACTATGTGGCGCGCGAAACGGTCCAGGACTCTTGTCTCTTCAGGAGTCCGATAGACGACAACCGGCGGACGCCCAAACGCACGGGCGCGACGGGAGAGCTTGCTCTGGAACTGAGTATCAGGGTGTTGCATGGTCAGACCGGCCCGCCTGAACGCTCGCTTGCAGTCCGCAACTGCGGACGCGGCAGTGGAATATTCCCCATTCACCACCGACTTTGCGAAGCGGTCGAGAATCCTGAGTTCCGATGCCGGCCAGCGGTGTCTCCGTTGCGCCAGCCCGAACTCACGCGCCCTCGCGAGCAGCCGTGACTGCACTGCTCTCCGCGTGTGACCCGGCGCCTGTCCGGCCGCGGTAAGCTCTCGCCAGCAGTCGGGGAGTGCCGCCGCAACCGTCCGATACTCTCCGCTCGCCAGCGCGCGGGCATACTTGGAGACAACCGCATCCAGCTCGCCAGTCCATCCGACGACCCTCTTCCGACCCAGCGCATGCGACCACCGCAGCAAGTAGGTCTCGACGGTCTTGAGCGTCCGGGAGGGAGGAACCGGCCCGGCAGGAGGTCGCCCGCCGGTTCGTTCACGATGGAGCAGCTCTTGCCTGGCGCAGTAATCGCGGGCGGCTTGGCGAACCGACGGATACCGGCCCGAGGCAATCTTGCGCGCGTATTCGCCCAAGGTCCGGTCCCATTCCGGCCACCAGTCGCCGCGCGACGCGTGCTTTGCCGGCCGCACCATCAGCTGCCTGCGCTCTCGACGAGGGGTGCCTCGCGTTCCGTCAGTCCGTACAATTCGTACACCAGTTCCTCTATCAGCTTGTCGGTCCCTTCTATCATGCACGATAACTGCTCTCGGCTTACGGCTCACGACCTACCGCTCCGAACAGCTTCGCCAGCATCCTATCTCAGGGCCGTTAGCTGTCGGCCGTTGGCAGGCTCCGTTGACTCGGCGGATTCGTACAACGTTCATCGTTGCGGACTGTCACGGAGCGAAACTTGCTACCCCTGAGTCCCGTTGTTCGCAGATAGCGAACCAGCCCACCGACTACGGAACCGGCTCGAGCCGACTGCTCCTGCAGCCGGCGGAACTCAGGCTGGCTCAGGTAGCCCTGGTCCAGAGCAACGTAGAGCCGGGCGCAGACCTCAGACGCAGACCCTCTAGCAACGGTGAGGAACTGTACGAACTCACGTGCGCCGCCGCGGCCGAAACCCTCGGCGATGTTGGACATCACGGAGACGGCAGGCCGGCGAATCTGGCCCCTCAGGCCGAAGTTTCGTCCGAACGCGCCCTTCCCCGATGCATCATAGATCAGTCTCGCCAAAGTCCTAGCCTGTTGCCACGCCTCGATTTCCTCGAACGTCTTGAACGTCCCCACGTCCCACTCCTTTGTCAGTAACGAACCAACGATGTACGAAGTAACGATGAACGAAGCGCGCCGCCGTCATCGGGGAGTGACTGTCCCCGGTTTCATGCGTGCGGTTCCGGCCCTCGGCGCCCGCCTCGTTCCGGTCATCCCCGGTCCGAGATTCCCCGTTCAAGTGCGCGCTCTATCTCGCCCCTGCACGCGCCCAGTGTGCGCGGGTACCCAAGAGAGCGCAGCTTGACTTGGAGCGCCACGACGTAACTCATCCTCTTGCGCTTGTAACTGATGGGGTCGTAGAGAATCCTGCGTGCGCACTGGTCCGCGATTCGTCGTTCAACGCCGCGCCAGCGCCGGAACAGGGGCATGGTGACATTGGATTCGTGGGCGCGGCTGGTCAGGTGCTGATGGATTGCGAGAAACGAACGCCGATACGGCCGACCGCGTTCAGGGGACTTCCGCCGCGACGCATCCAGCCGCCGCAGCGCGACGCGGCAGGCTTTCGCCGTGTGGCGGAGACTGCGATACCTGCCCTCCGCGTACCGGCGTATGAAACGGTCCACGACCCGGTCTTCGTCCTGCGACCAGTCACGGAACCCCCAGGCCAGGCCCGCGTCTCTTGCCACGTGCCAGAGCTTCCGGTCCAGGGCGTCAAGCGTGCGCACCGGAGGACGACTCCCCATCTCCGGTTTGCGGTGCCGCCGGCTCATCTCGGAGACGAAGGTCTTCGATGCGTCCCGAACTTGCTGGAATCTGCCCAGCGAAACCGCGCGGGCCAGTCTCAGAAGCAATTCGGACTCCTCGGGCGTGAAGACAACCCGCGCCGGCGGCCGCCCGAATTCGCGCGCCCTCTGGCTGATGCGGACCGCGATGCTCGCGAGCGTTCGGGGAAAAGCCAGCTTGTGCCGAGACAGCGCTTTCCGGCAGACGCGCGCTGCTGCGGTAGCGTCGGTATACTCGTCGCGGGCGACTGCCCGGGCAAAGCGGTCAATCGTGCGGTCCTCACTCGCAGTCCAGCGCGCTCGCGACCGCCGTCTGCCCAGCTTCTCGGCCTCAGACTCGAGCTTGTAGCGGATGGCATCGTCAGTGCGTCGGCCCCCGAGCCCGGCCCGTCTCAGGGCCTGGGCAGCGGCCTTGACTGCCACGCGCTCGGCCGCAAACCAGTGGTGCATCCAACCGCGGGCGCACGCACGTACTATCCGGCTCTCCTCGGGAGTCCACGGCATCCGATGCCGCCGCGTCGACTTCTCGACCTTCCAGTCCTTCATGTGGTCAGCAACATCCTACTTTGTGGGCCGTTCGCAGTCCAACTCTGCCATCAGGCTGAACATCTGCTGCTCCCACGTACGCGACGAGCCGACGATGTACGGACTGCCGGACAGGGGCCGCCGAGGCCAACCCACGATGTGCGGTGAAACGATGTATGACGCCGCATCCGCCAATCTGCAATCTGAAATGCCATCCGGTCCTGTCCTTTTGTACCGCAGGCCCGGTCCGCCATTTTGCAGTTTGATGTCTGCATTCTGCATCTTGAATTGGCGGGCTTCGCCCGCTGACGCCCCGCCGTCATCGAATCGGGGGACTGTCGCTGATTCCCTCACTGTCGGCTACAGAACAGACTTCCGACTTGGCTGGAGCTAAGTCCCTGTGCTAATGCCGAACTAATGTGGGCCTCGGTTCAGGTGCGGTCTAACTGCATTGTTTCTGACCAGATATGCAACATCGGCCCGCGTCAGCTTCCGTGCTGATTGGCGTCGGGCTTGTGGGCAGCCAATGCCACATGTTGCATTCTAATGCACCGCCACGCATTCATGTCTGCCTCTCCGCTGAGGTCCAGCGGCTCGCGCGACACCGAGCCATCGATTACGACCAGCACGTCGACGTCGGAGTCCGGCTCGTTGTCACCGCGGGCGCGAGATCCGAAGAGCACGAGCCGAGCCAACGGTAGACGCTCGGCGACTTTGGCCCTCAGCCTCTGAAGCAGCAGCCGCTCTCTATCGCTCATGTCTCAACTATATGCCTGCCAGCGGGACAGGTCAAGTCCAACCGGCACCCGTCTGCCGCCGCCAATCTGCAACCGACCCGCCCATTCTGGCCGAATGCTGTAAGCCGTTAGCTGTGAGCCGCCGGCCGTCCTCGGGTGACTGGCCATGATTCCCAGCCGTGTCAATAATCACCTACCGCGTCCCCCGAATTCCGCACTTATCCTTGCCAGAGCGGCCGGTTTGAAAACCAGTGGTCATTGTCGCCGGGAACAAGGACGATGTCCTTGATTCGGAGATTTCCCCTGAACATATCCTCGGTGCGGGCCGGTCGCAGGATAACCGCTGCATGAGGGCAGTTCGACTTCGGGCTGGGAGTGGCTATCGCCACGCAGTCCTTGTCCGTAGAAAGGACCCCGGCGTCTGCGGCCAGACAGCAGGTTTCGATGCAGACTCGAACACTGTCACAGAACCAATTGAGCACGTTGCAGAGTAGAGCCTCAAGCGGGAAAGGGTCCTTTGACAGCATCCGCTCCTTGAGGGCCGTCAATTCGCAGCGCGACTCCCCACTGAAGTCATAGTACTTCTGCACGAAGGACTGGTCCTGAAGCGCCACCCGGATTGCCTTGCCTTCGAGGCGCTGCTTCGTGGCGTCGGAAATCCCTGCGTGGTGCACCAGACCTCGCTCGTGTGCACTGGCAGGATTGCCGGACGCGATGAGGACATACTCTGAGCCGAAGACCGCCAGAGCGCGTTCCGCGCTTCTGCCCGTATTCGTCGCAACCACGACAGTCTTTACGCCAAAACGGTCCGCGCGACCCTTCGCTATCACGAACACATCTTCCATTGCGTCACTTCCTCCATGGTAGGCGGCTGTTCAACTTGCCCGTGGGTGCGCAACCCGCCTTCCGCTCGACCAAGCTCACCATCCGGCTTCGTTGGCTCGGCAGATTCGTACAACGTTCATCGTTTGCCGACGCCACCCTCGGTCCTTCCAGGGAACGAGACAACGATGGACGAAAGAACGATGGACGATACTCGCCTTGCCGCCGTCATCAAGTCGGGTAACTGACCATGATTCGCAGCCGTGTCAATAGCCATCTACTGCGTCCCGCGGATTCCCCTGCCTTTTGACTCGCTTCGGGCATCCTGTACGCGGGCATGTCGGGCAGTAGAACCACGACGGCGGACCGTCTGGAGCCTCCCCGGTTTCGCGAGCCAGTCGCATGACCTCCAAAGCCTCCTCCAGCCGGGCAACGCTCTGTGGCCTGACGCCTACCTTGTACGTCCTGCCTGGATACTGCACGTAACCGAAGGCAGGCCGTGCCCCGAACTCCGCCTCTACCGGCAGCGCCTGCGCGATCACCTGCATCCGGTCGGACTCGTGCAGCTTCTCGGAGCCGCGCCCGACTTCAACTCCACCGAAATGAACTCCCTGCCCTGCTTCACCACATAGTCGGGTCTGCCAATCAGGCTGTACTGGGAGGCCCGCAGGAGTTTGGCAGGCCGCTCGTGCCCGACATAGACCACCTCGCCGGGCGGCAGGCCCGCGACCCGGCGCGGACCCCAGCGCCCGAAGGCTAGCCAGAGGACGAAGCATACCGCTGCCAGCGCCAACAGGATAGAGCCGACCATTACCCGACCCCGAGAAAGTGCAGCACAATGGCTGCGGCAGCCAGCAGCCCTGCCGCGACAAGCAGCGCCCTCTTCCACTTCGCTGGTGCGCCAGCGCTACTCACCGCCGCCTCATGGTAGTCCCGACCTCGCTGCAACAGGATCATTCGTTCAGGCTCAGCTCCCCGGTCCGCATACCACCACGCATATGGGCAGTAGAAGTAGGCGTTGACCTCAGAAGCAGTGATGACTGCCTGCTCAGGTTCTTGTGCCGTCATGCGACTTCCTTGTGAGCCACAGCTGTCATCCCCTCTCGACCAAGCTCACCATCCTGCCTCGTTGCGCCCAGGTGCTGCAGCCAGTGTCCGGGGGATGTCACTTGCCCTTTGCCTCTTTGTCCCGTTCGCGGACGTAAAGCCTGTGCTCGACGGGCGTGGCCTCGTCCGCTTTGGTTGTCAACGCGCCGATTCGGGCAACTGCCTTCAGACGGTCAGCGATGTATCCCTGAAGACAGGCGGGGACGTGGTCCTTGTAGTGCCGGTGCAGCGCAACGCACTCACGGCAGCGCCCATGCCACTCACAGAGCGTCTGCGTGCAGGTGCACTTGAGATTCTCGGGGTCGGCCACGACGCGTCGGTTCTCAAGCACGTGCTCGTAATACTCCTCTTTCGTCCTCATGACTCCGCCAATCTGCAATCGACATCCGCCTTCGGCCTACAGCTCACGGCTTACCGCTCCGAACTGATTCGCCAGTATCCTCTCCGAAGGCTGCAAGCTGTCAGCCGTAAGCTGTCGGCCATCATCCCGCCGTGTCAATAATCATCTGCTGTGCCCACAATGCGCGTCACCCGGATTCCCTGGCTTCTCTCTGACTCCGCCGCGGTCTTGGCGGCTACGCGTCGGCCTTGCGGTCGTGGACGACTGATGACTCTCGTCCGACAAGCTCCTGCTTGATCGCCCTGGCCCGCGCTCCGGCTTCCTTCAGCCACTCCACTTCGCTCTGGCCGCTGCGCTTACGCTCGTCTTCCATCTCCTGACGGGTCTTGTGCAGCCAGTCCATCCAATCCAGTCCGTCAATCTTCATACCTGAGCACCTCCTCAGGAGTCTTCACGCGCAATACTTGATATCCCTCGCGGAGATTCACCGCGCCAATGCTTCGTTCCGCCCAGTCGTTGGCAATGTGGCGGAGATTCAACGACACCAGCACGTCTGCCTTGCCTATGGTGGCAAAGGCGACATGCCTGGCGTCATTCAGATGCTGCCGTGGAATGACCTGCTCGTCCAGATAGGCCGACGTCAATCGGGTCACCTCTGCCTCATCGGCTTCCAGTACTTGCACGTCCTCCAGCAGTGCCATCAGCTCCGACCGCAGTGGTTCGGCCGTGCGGTCCAACTCCAGGAACGTTACCGGTGACGTGACGGCGTTCAGTATGCCGAGCCGGACCTGTTCGAACAGGGTGAGCGCGGCCTCGCGTCTGATGGCGTTACGCGGTTCCTTGTCGAAGCAGAAGCCAAACACCGAGGTCTCGATGTAGAGCAGAGGTCTGTGCTTCGCGCTCACGGTTCAGTATAGCCGCTCTGGTCAGGCCGGTCAAACGGGCATGCAGGCAGCAAGCCGTAAGCCGTCAGCGGTCTCGCCAATCGGCAATCGACGTCCGCTCCCGGCTTACAGCTCACGGCTCACCGCTCCGGACAGCATCCTCGTTGGCTCGACGGATTCGTACATCGTTCATCGTTCCCAGACGACCCAACGACGTACGAAGAAACGATAAACGACCGAGGCCGTAAGCTGTCAGCCGTTGTCCGCTCCGATAATCGGCAATCCAAAATCCTAAATCCAAAATGACATGGGCCGTGTCAATAATCACTCCCCGGAATTCCCCCAAGGGCGGCCTTGTGGCTGCGCCCAGGCAGCCCCTCGCGACTGTGCATGACGATTTCGGTCACGCAGGCCTGCACACTCCGATAGTAGCCCCGGCGGCTCAGTTCCGCCTGCATGAGCGCGGCAATCGTCCGGAGGTTCATGGTCAGCTCGCCGCGCTTGTGCCGGCCGTACTTCCGCCTCCAGCGTGCGGCAATCCGCTGCTCCTCAGCCGTCCAGCGCCGCCAGGGAACCTGATAAGGCGCGAGTTCCTTGACGCGATAAAAGACCTGGTCGAACACCCCCGCCAGCGTGCGCACTTCCACGGGATGCTCTACCCCGCGCCGCTTCGCCTGTCGCGCGTACATCCGGTTTATCGCCTCGCGGCAGGCCCTGCTCGCGGCGCGGACGTGGGGAAACCGGTGCGCAATGAGCAACCTGGCATAGCGGTCCGCCAGCGCCAACTCGGACGGCGTCCAGCGCGAGTTGTACCAGCGTGACCGTAGCTTCACTAACCTGCGCCAGATCATGTTGTGAGCGCTGCCTTCGCTCCGGTCGGGCTTCCCGGCGAACTCGGCCGGGTAGCGCAAGTGCAGACGGTGCAACGCTTCAGCACAAGTCCTGCCCGCGCCACGCGCCGTTCGTATCCGGCCGCCGGCTACGGCCCGGACAAAGCGGTCAAGCACGGCCTCCTCCCTCGGCGTCCACAGGACGTGCAACCGCACGCGGCCCAGCTTGATGGCCCACGCCACCAGCCTGTGGTGCACTGATCTCCGGGTCCTGAGCGCGGTTCGCGCGCCCTTTGCGGCGCGGGCCAGCTCGGCCCGACAGGGCTCGACCGCCAGCACCGCGTTACCGCACTTCTTCTTCAGCACGGCGCGGGCGTACCGCTCCACCACGCGCTCCTCGGCCGGGGTCCAATCCGGCACGCTGCGCCGTCTTCGTTCCAACGACTTGCCGTACTCGGCCCGGTCCGCCGCGACGAGGTCGCGCAGGCTAACAGCGCGCTTCGGCGTGCGCCTCCTGCGCTTCAACTGACTGGCCACTTCGGAATCGCCTTGCCCTGCTCCGTCATCAGGCGGATGGCTTCGTCGATGGCCATGTGACGCCATCAACTCACGGCGCACGGCTTACCGCTCCCACTCGTCGGTTCGGCGGATTCGTACATCGTTCATCGTTCCCAGACGAACCAACGATGTACGAAAGAACGATAAACGACCGAGGCTGTAAGCTGTTAGCCGTAAGCCGTCAGCCATCCGCGTCCGGCCCGCCAATCGGCAATCTGGAATCATCAATCTGAAATGCGTTGCCGTCCGCACCGATAATCGGCAATCCAAAATCGTAAATCCAAAATGACATGGGCCGTGGCAATAACCATTTGCTGCGTCCCCGAATTCCCCGCCGGGTCACTGTCCGTGATGCCCCTGATTCCGCTTAGCTGGTTCGAGTTCGGTCTTTGACGAAGTAGGTCTGGCCCCTACGCGGTGTCGGTGGGAGCGTCTCGTTCTTGGCGACGGTGCGCTCCAGCTTGGTGCCGCTTATGCCGTATTGCGCTGAGCAAGGAGCCTTCTCGCCGGGCTTCAGACCTCGGGTCTTGTGTGTCATCACTTCCTCCTGTCCGGGTTTCGCTGACCTGGTGGCTTAGGTTTGGCGCGCGGCCTGCTGCGACCGCGCGGTCGCCGTCGTCGTTGTCCACTTGGCGCGCGACGCTTGGGTGTCCTATCATTACGCGGCTGAGACTCGCACTCGCAGTAGCCATCCACTGCTTCGAAGTCCTCGGCGCCGAATAGCAGTATCATCCCCTTCCTCGTGAGCTTCTCCCTGAACTGCCTGGTCGCGTGATTCCTCGGTCCTACCTTGCCGTGCTTGGATGACCGTAAGGCGTCGTATCTTTCGCGCGGCATCACACGATGGAATAAGGAAGAGGCAGCGCGACGCAGACGAGGGCGAACAAGCCCGACGGCGAGGCGTCGCACTAGAGTCCATGCTAGGTTTCCCACGATTCCAGCAGCTGCCGCGTACAACACGAAATGGGCAGCGTCACTGAACTTGAAATGGACGTTGGGGCGTCGGTCCTCGCGTTCCTTGAAGTCCTCGTATACGGCCGCGAACCATGGATGCATCCAGCAAACTTCCGCAGCAGTAGACTTGACATACTGGGCCGCGATGATCCGCTCAAGAGAATCAGGTGGCCCGGGCACGTCCTTGAGTACGTCTGAGCACCATAAGTCGACATTGTCGATATGCTTGATGCACCTCGCGGGAGACGACAGCGGTAGCGCTTCTCCGTGGCATCGCCTGAATTCGCACGGCACGGGCGTCGAGAAGGCCCTGCGGAATTCCCCCAGGGTTCTGGTCGCGCGCGTCCTCCGCACACATTCCATTCTCAATCACCAACAGCTGAAGGCCGAACAGGGACCACAGTATTCTGAGACTTGTGGATTTGTGTCACTGGCTGCCGTGGTAGATGTCCGGGGGCACTGAAGCGCGTCACTGGCACGGTGCCTGCTACCCACCGTGCTGGAGTCTATCACCTTTCTCCGCGTTTGCTGACGACTGAAGCGGCTGGAGATTGCGCAGGTTGTCGGAACCGCCTTTCGCCACCGGCACCTCGTGGTCAACCTGCCAACTCACGTCGCCATGCTTGCCGTAGGCATATCGGTACAGGACGTGTCCCTCCGAGTCACGACGGTACAGGTCGGGATCCTTGCCAGGTACTGTTTTACCTTTCTCCCACACCTGCTGTACGCGTTCGGGCGTGAAGTTCCGACCGTTGCTGTCAGTGCCATGTCTTCTCATCAACGTACTCCTTCATGTGAGGTCAATAGTCACTTTGCCTCCGAGAACTGCCGGATGGCCGAGGCGAGGATGCAGGCGGCCAGAGTCGTGTCCCTGGAACTTCGCGGACGTGCGAAAACGAGGGGCGTCTCTGTTGTTCCCGCCTGCGCCAGAGGAGTTGGGCAGTAGGAATGCAGACCTCGTGGATGAGCGTTCTGATCAACTTGCAGGTGAGGGTATGACCCGATAGAAGCTCCGCCACCTTGGGTCCGATCGCCTCATATCCAGCGATCGCCAGTCTTCCCCCAATGGAGTGCTCAAGGTAGTCGTCGCGGAACGCCCGAAGCAGACAGACGTCGGGCGCATCCGGACGCCCATAGGCACAGGTCGCTATAAAGCACCTGGACCTGCTGGTCGCTGGTTGCTTCTGAGGCCGGGGCATCACTGGGGCAGGCGGCTTTGCTGGCGACAAGGCTGTCTGGGCAGCGACGGGGGCTGGCACCTGAACCTGGACACGCGCACGCGTGTGGGCCGGGCACACCGGATTCCAGCCGCACCAGTCACATAGTTGGTTTGCAAGTGCAGGGTATTGCGCCCTTGCGTTGATTCTGCGACGCCACGCCGTCGCGTTCGCTAGCACGTCGCTTTCAGTGTCCGGATGGTACTTCTCAGTGATGTGCTGTTGCGGGCCATCTCTCAAGAAGACGGCGGTACCCTCAACATCGGCTGTGTCAAACTTGTACCTCATCCAGCTGGCGTAGAAGCCGATCTGGACCTTCTGGTCGCGATAATCTTCCCAGTATTCGGCACTTGGCATTCTGCCAGTTTTCCAGTCCCAGAGGATCAGCCTTCCGGTGGGGCTCCTAGTGATTAGGTCATGTTTGCCTCGGATATGGACCTCCTCGGACCTTATCTGGAGTGCGCCTTCCACCGCCTCAACGCGGTGGCCAAGCAGCTTGTCTCTCAAGAAGCTGTTGAAGTTCCCGCCGACCCCCAACAGTCGGGAGGCGAAATCATCTATGGAATGGTTGCCCCGACAGATTCGATATGGCTCACGCAGTCGACCTTGCCAGATGAAGGACAACCGAAAGTTCCTGACCAGATCCTCAAGGTCAATGACGTCCGCGACACTGATTGCGCCTCCGCCTGCGGCGACCTCCTTGAAACGACCCTCCACGTAGCTATGGAAGTACTTCCCCATTCCCAACTCGATGCTCTCGAACTTGGGTTTCTGCCGTTCGATGTACTCTTTGTAGTAGCGATATGGGCAAGAAGAGGCAGTCATCCTCGAATGACTGACAAGCCGCTCCTCAGGTTGGCTTAGGTCGTAGCTCGACGAAACCGACAGGACTCTCACTGCTCGCCTCGGTGAACTGCCTCTGGCCCCGGCCGACCGGTCTGTATCTGTTGTGCACCTTCCTGCATCTCGGCGAGGGCGTGATGGAAGCGCCGTATTATGGGATCGCATCTCACATCTGTCCTCCGAATCGGACGCTCAAGACGGATTCCGCCGATTGTCCGACATCTGCTTAGGGCGACATAGACTTGGCCAGAGTCGAACGCGCCGCTTCCGAGGTCCACCAGGACTTTGTCCAACGTGTTTCCTTGGCTCTTGTGAATCGTCACTGCCCAGGCCAGCATCAATGGATATTGGGTGTACCGACCGACGCATTGGGCTACTATCTGGTCCTGTTCGGAGTCGTACTGATACTTGTAGGTTTCCCACGTCTCCGGGGTGACATCCCACGTCGTTCCGCTGTCAGCTCCCACAAGCTCCACTTGCGTGCTCTTCGGGTCGACCCGTCGCACAACGCCGAGCGATCCGTTGACCCAATGGCTGCCGTTCTTGGTGAACATTACCCGTGCCCCTGCCTTCAGCCTCAGGTCGAGCGGCGACGGTAGTCTGTCGTGCTCAAAACAGAACTCGCCTTCTATCCTGCCCTTGAACGAGTACTCCTCTGATTCCAGGCGCATCAGCTCATCCCTGTTGATTTGGTCGGCCTTGCTGTTGGTGCATGTCAGGGTGATGTCTGCGTGGAAACCATCACGCACCGAACACCGGCGATTGATCTCGGCTATTGCGGAGTCAATGTCGTCGGCGACGCGAATCGTGTTCAGCAGGTTGACGAAGGCAGGGTCCTTCTGCCGATATACGGTCTTGAGTTCTAGCCACTTGAGACTAGTCTTCTGTAATCCCAAAGCACTGAAGAAGTATCTGCTCGCGTACCCCTTGGCTCCAAGCACATCCCATTCCTTCTTTGGGGCCACGGGCGGCAACTGGTGCAGGTCGCCGACTAGGAGCAACTGGACTCCGCCGAACGGTCTGCCGTCCGAGCGGTTCTTCCGAAGAAACTTGTCAACGCTGTCCAAGAGGTCGCATCGCAGCATCGAGCACTCATCGATTACGAGAAGCTCGAGTTTCTGATAGAGTCTCCGGTCGTAGACCAGTTTGATGTCCTCATCGCTGTGAATCTTCGGCGGAAGGTGGAAGAACGAGTGGACAGTAACCCCACCGACATTCAACGCGGCAACGCCCGTTGGGGCCGCTACAACCAATCTCCTTTTCAGGACTGCCCTAAGGTAGCGGATGAGTGTGGATTTGCCCGTCCCTGCGTTACCGCTCACGAGTAGGATAGGTTCTCCCGCTTCCAGTAGCGCACGAACCGTCTTGTACTCGTCGGTTACCTCTATGCCCTCAAGCGGGTCCTTGGCGGGGGCCTGGCACCTCGGCTTCCGATCTTCGCGCGTGGCTCGACGATTAAGCTCACTGACATCAATCGGCCTTCCGCCCAGAAGTTTCTTGACGGTATCGAGAAAGCTCATTGGGAATGTCCTGACACTTGCAGTATTCCGAGAGCGATGTCGTAGGTCATCGCAGCGACGCCTTCACGCTTGTCTTTGACTTTGGCCTGATGGCCGGCTGTCAGTCGTATGACTTTGCCGAGGAACTGCTCGTAGACCTGGCCATTAGGGTCCGCCATCGGCTTACGGCTAACGGCTGACGGCCCGGAATTCGAAGGCCGTGGGCTGTGAGCCGTCAATGTCGCGGAAGTGTTTGGGAAAAGCGTGGGAAAAGCGGGGGAAAAGCGGGACACTTCCCATATTTCCGGCTTCCGTCAAGCCCCAGGTTTCGGATTCCCACGCTCGCCCTTGGCTCACCGCTTACGGCTTCTCGGACGGGCGGGCTTGGTTGAGGAGAGGACTGAGGATGGAAGAATGAAGATGGAGGAGACGGTGTGAGGAGTGAAGAGAGAGGAGTGAAGATAGAGAATGGAGGAGCTCACGGCTTGCGACTACGGCGGGGTTTCGTGGGGGGTCGGTCGCGGGCGATGGGTGGCTCACCAAGGATGTCCGCGGGCGTCTTTCTGTCGCGGTCGGTGCGGTCGAAGTCGGCGTCGAAGCTAACGAGCGTGAGGTCGTGTTTCTCCGCCGCGACGTACTGGTAGGCGTCATCGAAGTCGAGCCCGAAGCGCTTGCGGGCCGCGACAGTTTCCCTTAGGGAGTCAGCGTCCAGCGCAACTCTCGAGATACCCGTATCCAACAGAACATCGGACACGAACTTCAGGAACAGGTCATCGCGCTTGGCTCGAGTCAGCAGTAATCCGATGGCGCAGACTGAGAACTCAGTGATGGCGATTTGTGCCAGCGGGACGGCATCCAGAAAACGCCGCACCTCGTCGGCCCGTTCCTGCTCAAGCAACAACTCCAGCCAGACGTTAGCGTCTGCCAGTAGCATCTTCCACCCACCAGTCGAGCACCTTGTGCTGGAGTTCCACCGAAGTGTACTTGTCGCGCAAGTCCTTCAAGCCGCCGGCCCAGTCCAGACGCAACTTCTTGCGGTGCGGACGCGCCCGCTTCCTGCTGAGGAACTCGACGAAGTCGGCAACCTCCCTCTGCAATTCCTCAGGCAGCTCGGCGGTTTTCCTGATTACTTCCTCGATAGTCTTCATGGTTTACCTCACGCCAATCTAGCGCATGGCGGCCGGGAAGTCAAGGCGTTGGAGACGTCCGAGCCGAGGTGCTCAGCAGGGGAAGCACAAATGACGGGCTGTCTGACAGGGGCCGCAGCGGCCAAGCGCGAACGACGAATCGGCAGGCCAGGGAACAGGAAGACCCTGCGGTTTCTTTCAAACCGCTCAACAGGGTCAGCCACCAGTGCGGGAGGAGAAGCTCCCATTAAGGTCAGGATATTCCGCGCCCGGCTGAAGTCAAGCCGGCTCCGGCAAGAAACTTGCCCGGTTCAGTCGAGTTCGCCTTTGCGCTCCATGTCGGCAAATAGGGTGAGGACGGCCTGCTTCATCCTGATGAACGGCTCGGGCGGGAGTCCATGCTCGGTTGCCCAAGTATCGAGCTTGGCCATCACCTTCTCGCGCCAGACCGGCCTCGCCTTGCGCGTGCGGCGCAAAGCGCCGAAGACCTTGCGGCCATACGCGCCGAGGTGCGCGGCAAGCGGTTCCTTGCAGGCTATTCTGAGCTCATTCAGAACGTCATTCCAGGTCCGGTGTAGTCTTCGCTCCCAGCGGATTGCCCGGGCCTGACCTCGCGCCTCCCGCACCCGCCGTTCCCGCTGCTGTTCCTGAGTCTCCCGCCTGCCCGCAGTCGGCCGGTGAAAGATGTCGTAGTAGGTCACCCGCGCCCGCTTGAGCAGAGGCAGCCCGGCCGCTGCTTCCGCCACCTGTTTCCGCGTCCGTTCTTCGAAAGCCGAGTGACGCCCGAAGTACCAGGCCACGATGCCAGTGATGCTATCCGGCCCGGCTCCGCAGGCCTGAAGGAATCCCGCGACCACGTGCAACCCGAGCCCGGGAAATCCTCCTCGTTCTATCCGGCACACGTAC
>Ga0172366_10000730_pt1 | contig 24514 bp, 22 predicted proteins | sample LakKivSesite69cm_FD_114533 | JGI IMG/M metagenome (GOLD analysis project Ga0172366, IMG submission 114533) | Sediment microbial communities from Lake Kivu, Rwanda - Sediment site 69cm | ecosystem: Environmental > Aquatic > Freshwater > Lake > Sediment | place: Rwanda: Western Province, Lake...
AGTGAATATCCCACTTAAGTCCATTTACGGGATTAGGCAAATCCCTTGGTTACGCTCGATTAATACGCAACAGCGTGGTAGAAAATGCAACCAATTAATGAAAGTCCCGTCCGGCCCATATTATCATGCTTGCTGATATCCAAAAAGCAAAAAAGGTTGATAGGAGAGTTCAAAATGACCAAGAAGATAGAGCATGCGCTTGTGCCTGAACACATAAAGCTCAACCAGAGCGAAAAGCAGGCGCTTCTGAAGCAGTATGGCGTCACTGAGAATGAATTGCCCAGGATTCTGAAGAAGGATCCAGCAATAGCCCACTTGAATGTCGAGGAAGGGGATGTTATCAAGATAATAAGGAAGAGCCAGGCATCAGGTGAATCAGTTTTCTACAGGGTGGTAAAGAGTGAATGAGGCTGGAAGGGTTTTGTGCAGGAAGTATTTTGAGGAAGAGTCATTTGTAAAGTCAGACATAGAGTCATTCAACAATTTCATAGACTTCGGGCTGCAGCAGATTGTCAACGAGAACAGGGAGATAGAGCCGACTATAATTCCGCACAATGTTGATGAGTACAAGATAAGGCTTAACAAGATAAGTGTTGAGAATCCGCAGCTAGTTGAAGCAGACGGAAGCAGCAGGCCTGTTTTCCCATTGGAGGCAAGGCTTAGAAAAATCACATACGCAGCTGCAATGCGCCTCAACATAAGCGTTCATATCGACGGAGTTCAAAGAGAGGAATTCACTGCATACATCGGCAACCTTCCGATAATGCTGAAGTCAAAGCAGTGCCACTTATACAAATTAAACCGTGAGGAGCTTATAGAGCACGGGGAAGACCCTGACGACCCCGGCGGATATTTCATAATAAACGGAAGCGAGAAGGTGCTCGTAAAGGTAGAGGACCTTGCTGCAAACAAGTTCTTGGTGACAGCAGGCGAGATAGGCCCAAGCAAGTTCATTGGAAAGATATTCTCAGAGAGCGGCGCCTTCAAGATTCCCCACACAGTTGAGAAGATGCGTGACGGCATCTTTTACCTGACATTCACAAGAGTGAGGAGGGTGCCTGTTGTTCTCGTTATTAAGGCATTGGGCCTCACAAAAGACCAGGACATCATGAATTTCATAAATCCTGATGTCCAATATGACGAAGTTCTTATCAACCTTTATGAGTTTGCTGATATAAATAATGAGGAAGATGCCCTCGATTTCTTGGCCAAGAAAACCGGAATAACACAGCCGAGAGATGTGAGGCTGGACAGGATGAGGTCAATAATTGACAAGTTCCTTCTTCCGCATCTTGGAACAAGCCCGCATGACAGGATAATAAAAGCTTACAATCTTTGCAAGATGATTAAGAAGTTCCAGCAGATCAGCACTGGCGAGGTTCCTGTTGATGATAAGGACCACTATTCTAATAAGCGCCTGAAGATGAGCGGCGACCTGCTCGCTGATTTGTTCAGGGTTAATTTCAACATGCTAATCAAGGACATGCTGTATAATTTCCAGAGAATTGTCAAGAGGGGAAAATTCCCGTCATTGAGGGTTGTGATAAGGGACAAGCTTCTCACCCAGAGGATATATTCCAGCATGGCAACCGGCGCCTGGGTTGGAGGCAGAAAGGGAATAAGCCAAAGAATCCAGAGGCTGAATTTTCTTGAGACAATGTCCCATCTGCAGAGGGTTGTAAGCCCGTTGAGCGCAACCCAGGAGAACTTTGAGGCAAGAGAGCTCCATGCAACCCATCTCGGAAGATTATGCCCGATAGAAACTCCTGAAGGAACCAACATCGGATTGAAGAAGAACCTTGCACTGATGGCAAGCGTTTCACAAAGCGTTCCGGAAGCTGATGTGCTGAAGCAGCTCAAGGATTTGGGATTCAAGCAGCTTAAATGAAAAAGAAGCAGACAGAAAGAAGAGAATAAGAAAATAAAAAACGTTAATAAAAAAAGCGTAAAAAATAGAATTTATGCCAATAATAATAAATAAAAAAAAGGATACGAGATCAGACAAAATAATAAAAAAAATCTTTTCAAAAAACCATAATAGAAAAGTGGCTAGTACAAGATTAAAAAATTCAAAGTATGCTCAATTAAAAAATTTAATGATAAAAAAATAATTGAAAAGAAAAAAATAATGATTCATAGCTGAGAAAGAAATTAAAAAATAACTGCTATTAAAAAATAAAAATTCAAAAGGGTAATGGTGAAAATGGGAGAAGTTTACATTAACGGAAGATTTGTAGGAAATGCTGATGATCCAAAGGAATTCTCAAAAGGCTTCGTGGAAAAGAGGAGAAAAGGAGAAATTCCTCCTGAAGTCAATATTTTCTATGACGAGAAAACCAGTGAGGTGCGCATAGAAACATTGCACGGAAGACTGAGAAGGCCTTTGATTGTCGTCAAGGACGGCAAGCCCTTGCTTACTGAGGAGCATGTAAAGAAACTGAAGAACGACGAGCTGAAATGGTCTGACCTTGTAAAGCAGGGCGTGATAGAGTATTTGGATGCTGCTGAGGAGGAAAATGCTTATGTTGCTTTCTTTGAGCATGAGCTGACTCCAGAGCACACTCATCTGGAGATAATGCCGATGAGCATGATGAGCTTATGCACCTCTCTAGTGCCTTATGCCAATCACGACCAGAGCGCAAGACTGAATGCAGGCTCTAAGAATCAGAAGCAGGCTTTGGGAATTTATGCCACAAACTTTCCGATAAGGATGGACATGGACACTAATATTCTTCACTATCCTCAAGTCCCGGTAGTTCAGACAATCATGACAGGGCTTTCTCATTACGAGAAGCATCCTGCAGGCCAGAATATTGTTGTTGCAATAATGAGCTGGAAGGGCTATAATATGGAGGATGCTGTAGTAATCAACAAGGGCTCTCTCGAGCGAGGCTTTGGAAGAAGCACATACTACAGGCCTTCTGTGGCAGAGGAGCTCAGATACCCAGGCGGGCTCACAGACAATATATGCATTCCAGACAAGGACGTCAAGGGCTACAGGTCAGAGAATGCTTACAAATATCTTGAGGAGGACGGAATAATTTCTCCAGAAATCAGAGTCAAGGAGGATGATGCCTTGATAGGAAAGACAAGCCCTCCAAGATTCCTGAGCAGTTTGGACCAGTTCAACATTTCCTCAAGCGAGAGGCGCGAGAGTTCTGTTGCTGTCAAGCACGGCGAAGAGGGTACTGTGGATTTTGTCCTGCTTACAGAAAATATAGAAGGAAACAAGTTTGTCCAGGTCAACATCAGGGACCAAAGGATTCCTGAGATTGGAGACAAGTTCACATCAAGGCACGGGCAGAAAGGAGTGATAGGGCTTATAGTCAATGAGGCAGACATGCCATTCACAGCCTCTGGAATTGTGCCTGACCTGATATTTTCTCCCCACGGCATTCCTTCAAGAATGACTATTGCCCATCTGATAGAATGCGTCGGCGGCAAGGTTGGAGCGCTCAGCGGAAGAATCATTGACGGAACAACATTTGATTCTGAGCCTGAGAAGCATTTGAGGGAAACCCTTGCAAGCCTCGGCTTCAGGGAAAACGGCGTGGAAACAGTATACAATGGAGAAACCGGTGAGATTTTAGAGGCGAGAATCTTCATCGGCGAGATGTATTATCTGAAGCTTAAGCACATGGTTGCTAATAAGATACATGCCAGGGCAAGAGGCCCGATACAATTGCTGACAAGACAGCCGACAGAGGGCAGGGCAAAAGAAGGAGGCTTGAGATTGGGAGAGATGGAAAAAGACTGCTTTGTAGCGCATGGTGCTTCATTGCTGCTAAAGGAGAGGTTTGACTCTGACAGGACTGTTGTGCCAATCTGCGAGAAGTGCGGGATGATTGCAATAAAGGACAGGCACAGGAAGAAATCCTACTGCCCTGTTTGCGGTGATGAATCAGCAGTCACTGACATTGAAATCAGCTATGCCTTCAAGCTTCTGATTGACGAGATAAAGTCATTATGCCTTTATCCAAAGCTTGTGCTCAAGAGCAAGTATGAGCAGTAAATAAAAGGGACGACAGAAAATAATCGGCAAGGGCAAAATAATTGAAAGGAAAAGAAAAAATTGAAGATAATTTGTAGCTGAGAGAAAACATTTTTCAAAAAACAAAACCAAAAAATCATTTTTCAACTTCATTTTCAAGTATAAAATAACCTTTTAAGAAAAGGTTAATCAAAAAGGAAAAAATAACCTTTTAAGAAAAGGTTAATCAAAAAGGATAAAATAACCTTTTAAGAAAAGGTTAATCAAAAAGGAAAAAATAACCTTTTAAGAAAAGGTTAATCAAAAAGGAAAAAATAACCTTTTAAGAAAAGGTTAATCAAAAAGGAAATAACAATTGAAAAGAAAAAAATAAAGGAAAAGATAATTCATAGCTGGAAAAAACAAAATAATGAAACAATAATTCAAAATAAAAATTCGTTCAAATTCGCGTCACAAAAAATCATTTTCATAAATAAAAATAAAAGAATTCAGTAAATAAACAAAAAAATTCAGTCAACAAGTCCATATTCATAAAAAATTGATTAAAGTCTGATTAAAAAAATAAAAATCAAATTTTAAAAATATTGTGAAGAGGTAATGCTTAAAATGGAAGAGGCAGAATACGAGTTGGGTTATTTTTACAAGAAGGTTGATAAGGTAGTGTTTGGAATGCTGAGTCCGAAGATTATAAAGAAGATGGCTACTGTCAAAATCGTAACGCCTGAACTCTATGACAAGGAGGGCTATCCGGTTGACGGCGGCTTGATGGACACCAGGCTTGGAGTTATAGATCCTGGGCTCAAATGCAAAACATGCGGCTCAGGGCTTAAGGAGTGCCCGGGGCATTTCGGCTACATAGAGCTTGCCAGGCCGGTAATACACATCAACTATGTGAAATACGTCTACAATCTGCTGAAAGCAACATGCAAGAGCTGCGGCAGAATAATGCTTGACCAGAAAAAAATAAACTATTTCAGGAACCAGCTGAAGAACCTGCAGAATGCCGGTGATATTGACGCTATAAAGAAGATAGGCGCGCAGGTTATCGCTGTTGCAAAGAAAAATAACAAATGCCCGCACTGCAGAACCAAGCAGGGCAAGATAATCATTGAGAAGCCAACCACATTCATTGAAGACGACAAGCGCATGTCTCCAATCGAAGTTAGGATAAGGCTCGAGAAGATAACTGATGAGGACTGCGAGATTTTAGGAATCAATCCAGCTTCTGCAAGACCTGAGTGGATGGTTTTGACTTTGTTCCCAATTCCTCCTGTCACAATGCGCCCAAGCATCACGCTTGAATCAGGAGAGAGAAGCGAGGATGATTTGACTCACAAATTAGGAGACATTGTCAGGATAAACCAGCGCCTCTATGAAAACATAAATGCCGGAGCGCCTGAAATAATTGTTGAGGACCTGTGGGATTTGCTGCAGTATCACGTCACAACATTCTTTGACAACAATGTTGCGCAGCTGCCTCCTGCCAGGCACAGGAGTGGGCAGCCGTTGAAGACGCTTACAGACAGGATAAAGAGCAAGGAAGGAAGGCTCAGGCATAATCTTGCAGGAAAGCGCACCAATTTCTCTGCCAGAACAGTCATAAGCCCTGACCCGAGCCTGGAGCTTGACGAGGTTGGAGTTCCAAGCGTTATGGCATTAAAACTTACAATTCCAGAAAGAGTAACCACATGGAATATGGAGTATCTGAAAAAATTTGTGCAGAACGGGCCTTCCAGCCCTTTGGGTGCAAATTATGTGATAAGGCCTGACGGAAAGAAAAAGAAAATAACTGACGAGACAAAAGAAGAACTGCTCCAAGAAATACAGCCCGGCTACATTGTTGAAAGGCATCTGATGGACGGGGATATAGCAATATTCAACAGGCAGCCTTCTCTGCACAGGATGAGCATGATGTGCCATAGGATAAGAGTGCTTCCTCATCAGACATTGAGGCTGAATCCGGCTGTTTGCTACCCTTACAATGCAGATTTCGACGGCGATGAGATGAACCTTCACATTCCGCAGACAGAAGAGGCAAGGGCAGAAGCTGAGATGCTGATGGAAGTCAAGACCCAGATGATAAGCCCGAGATACGGACTCAGCGTAATAGGATGCATCCAGGATGGTATCGCAGGAAATTATCTGCTGACAAAAGGAATGAAGCTTCCCAGGGAAAAAGCAGTACAGCTGCTCTTTGCATCAGGCGTTGATGATTTTTCAAGATTGCCAAACAAGAAAGAGGTTGACGGCAAAGAGATATTCAGCCTTCTTTTGCCTGAAGACTTCAGCTTCACAGGAACCTCAAGATTGTGCAAGCACCATGACGAGTGCAAGAAGGAGAAGTGCAAGGAGGAGGGCTATGTGCTCATAGAGAATGGAAAATTAGTTTGCGGAGTGATGGACAAGAACAACCTTGGGGAAGAATCAGGGCTCATGCTTAGAGAGCTTCACAAGAAATATGGAGAGGATTCAGTAAAGATACTTGAGAGGATATTCAAGCTTGGCATTGCAGCCTTGACCATGCACGGCTTGTCTTCAGTAATCTCTGATGTCGACCTTTCAGATGAGCTGCACAATGAAGCAAGAAGAATTCTTGCCCAGGCAGACACAGAGGTAAATGGAGTGATAGAGCTTTACAAAAAAGGAGAGCTTGAGGCATATCCCGGCAGGACTTTATTTGAAACCCTTGAATTGAAGATACAGGAAATACTGACAAAGGCAAGAAACGAGGTTGGAAAAATAATATTGGACTCTGAAACAAAAGAGACAGACATGCTTCTTATGATAAAATCAGGAGCAAGAGGCAGTCTCATATTTATTCCGCAGATGGCTGCCTGCGTTGGGCAGCAGTCTTTGGGAGGAAGCAGGATTTCAAAGGGCTACACAGACAGAACTCTCTCATGCTTCAAGAAAGGAGACCTGGGCAGCGATGCTCGCGGCTTTGTAAGCCACGGATTCAAGGAAGGGCTTTTGCCGCACGAGTTTTTCTTCATTGGAATCACAGGAAGGGACTCTCTGATGGACACTGCACTCAGAACTCCCAAGTCAGGATACCTCTATAGAAGGCTCGCAAATGCAATGCAGGACCTGAAGGTTGCCTATGATTATACAGTCAGGGATTCAAACAACAGAATCATCCAGTTCCAATACGGCGAGGACGGAATTGATGTTTCAAAATCATTCGGCGGAAAGGTGGATGTGAAGAGGATAATAGAAGCAAACCGCTGAGGAAAACAAAAAATAATAATTCAGAAGGAAATAAAAAGAATAATAGCTAAGTAAGATAATTAAAAATAAATTTTTCCAAAAATTGACAGAATGTGCCATTCATCCTTTGCTTAAAAGACAAAGGTACAATAAAATGCGAAGCATTTTATGTACAAAAAAATCGAAGATTTTTTTGTATTCTGGCAATTTTTGATAAAATAAAACATTAATGAAAAAATTAATTTTAAATAATAATCAATTAAAAAACAGAAAACGGTAGATTGACATGAAGAAGATATTTGATGAATATGCGGACAAACTCCCTCAGAAAATAATTGAGGAAGTGAAGCAGAATATTCCTGAGAATATTTCAGAAACAAAACTGAGGAAGATTCTTGAACAGGTTTTTGAGGAATACAAAAAATCATGGGTGGAGCCTGGAGAGTCAGTCGGGCTTGTGGGCGCAGAATCAATAGGCGAGCCAGGCACCCAGATGACTCTTAATACATTCCATTTTGCAGGAGTTGCAGAGATGAATGTGACAACAGGGCTTCCCAGAGTAATAGAAATTCTGGATGCCAGGTCTGGCATAAAAACTCCGATTATGGAGATTCATCTGAAAGAGCCTTATTCAAAAGGCAAAGACATAAGAAAGATTGCCATGCAGATAAGGGAGACAAAGCTTCCTGACTTTGCATCTGAATTTTCAATAAACATTGCCGAGGGCAGCGTTGACATAAAGATAAAAAAAGCCGATCTCGCTGAATTCGAACTTGATATAGAAAAGGTAAAAGATGCCTTGAAGTCCTCAGTGAAGGGATTGAACATAAAGGTGAAGGAAGAAAAAGAAGAGGATGCCTACACTCTGATAGCAAAGAAGAAAGACGAAGGCGATGACTTAAACGAGCTTTACAAGCTCAAGGACAAGCTGAAAAACGCTTTCATACAGGGCGTGAAGGGTATAGTCTATGTGCTGCCTGTAAAGCGCCAGGAGGAATTCGTGATTATGACATCAGGCTCAAACCTTGCAAAGGTGCTTGAGCTTGACTTTGTTGACAAGACGCAGACTGTCACAAATGATATTTTTGAGATTGCTGCTGTGCTTGGAATAGAGGCGGCAAGGCAGGGAATCATAAACGAGACTTCAGGGGTCATGAAAACTCAGGGCTTAAATGTTGACATAAGACACTTAATGCTTGTTGCTGACACCATGTGCGCGTCAGGGGTTGTGAAGGGAGTCACAAGATATGGAGTGATAAAGGAGAAGTCAAGCGTTCTGGCAAGGGCTTCATTTGAGACTCCTATAAAGCACCTCACTCAGGCCAGCATATTCGGGATAGAAGATGAATTGAATTCAGTGATAGAGAATGTTATGATGAACCAGCCTGTTCCATTAGGCACAGGGCTTCCCGGGCTTGTTACAAAATTCAAGAACACAGAAGAAAAACCCAAATAAATTTTGATAACAAAAAGTTTCAACAAATCTAATGATAACTTAAAATCCAATAATACCTTAAATTTGGGAGGTTAGTGAAATGGCAGACGCAGAAAATCCTATTGAAGAGATAAGGAAGGGATTGAAAGAGAAAAAACTAGTGATAGGCGCGAACACAGTAATGAGAAACCTAAGGGCCGGCAAACTCAAGAAGATATTCCTCGCTTCAAATCCTCCAAAAACAGCAGAGGAGGATATAGTGCACTATGCCAAGATTGCAGAATGCCCTGTTGCAAAGCTGGCAATAGCCAATGATGAGCTTGGAATAATCTGCAAGAAGCAGTTTCTTGTGGCTGTTGTAGGCATGCTGAAATAAAACCAAAAGTCTTGCAAATCGTGATTTGCAAATCCTAATAACATTAATAATGCAGGAGTTTCTAAAATGACGCAGAGAATAATTTACAATGCGGACTTGATGAAGATAATGAATATATTTGAGAACATCACAGGCACAAAGCTAAAGGACTGCTTCATTGACAACAACTCCCTGCTTGTATTCGTGGTCCAGCAGAATGAGATTGGAAAGGCAATAGGCAGAAACGGCGTAAACATAAGAAAAATGGAGTATATTCTAAAGCGAAAGATTAAAATAGTAGAGTTTAATCCCGAGATAACCGAATTTGTTAAAAGTCTTATAATGCCCCTGCAGGCAGTTGATATAAACGTCAGGGAGAAAATAGTTTACATAAGGGGTCCTGACACAAAGACAAGGGGCATGCTTATAGGCAGAGAGTCGCAAAACCTCAAAAATTATGAGGAAATCATCAAAAGATACTTTGACATTGAGCATATAAAAGTGGTCTGACAGAACAATAAGAATAAGATAATAAAAATAATATTAATAAAAAATATAATAAAAATGAATAAATAAGTTTATAAAAATAAAAAGAATAAAGAAATGCAAAATAAAAATTAATAATGAAAATTAATATTAAACTGATATGAAAGTAAAATGGGGAAATAATTTAAAGAAGAAATATAATAAAAACATAAAAGAAAAGAATAATTAATAATAAAAAAATAACATTTCGCAAGAATAATAAAATAAAAAAAATATATAACATGAAATTCCAATAAAAGTTATAAGAAAAATAATAATTAAATTTAAAAAACAAACAGCACAAAAAAATAAACACTCATAATTAACAAGGAGGATAAAATGGGCAGTAAATCATCAGGAATGTTCGCCGGAAGCAAGCTCCATAATATGAGAGCAAAGTTTAGATGGAACAAGAAATGGTATGTCAGAAAGATGCTTGACCTGAAGAGAAAGTCTGACCCGCTTGAGGGAGCATCGCAAGCCAAAGGCATAATCCTTGAAAAAGTGCAGATAGAGGCAAAGCAGCCAAACTCTGCAATGCGAAAGTGCGTAAGAGTGCAGCTCATAAAGAACGGAAGGCAAGTTACAGCCTTCTGCCCTGGAGACGGCGCAATCAAGATGATGGACGAGCACGACGAGGTACTCATAGAGTCAATACACGGACACCAGGGAAGGGCGAAAGGAGACTTGTCAGGAATAAGGTGGCAGGTAATAAAAGTTAACGGCCAGAGCCTGGACGCGCTGCTGAAAGGAAGAATAGAGAAGGCAAGAAAGTAAGTTAAAAAGTAGGTAAAATAATTTTTCTGATTTTTATAATTCTAAATTATTTTTGCAATCATTTTTCTTTTTTAATCATTTTCAAATTCTCAATTCTTTGTTTTACTTCAATTATTTATTATCTTTTTTCTGACTGAAGATTTTAAGAGAATACAATTCTAAGTGAATACGAATGTGCCGCAGTTCAGACATGCCGCAGTTTCACATGCTTTGTGATAAAAAGAGACAAACTTTAAATAATAATAAATGATATTTCTGTAATATGGGGAATGCTCATAATCTGGAAAGGCTGAAGGCTCTGATAAGGATTAATCCGGAAAAGGTGTCTAAATCACTGGAAGATTTTATCAGGGAGTATGTTGAAAAGCTTGAAAGGGATGGAGTTGTTCTTGGAATGAGCGGCGGCATAGATTCTGCAGTGGCTGCTGCACTGTGCGCAAGAGCAATTGGCGCTGAAAATGTTTTGGCATTGATGATGCCTGAAAGGGATTCAAGAAAAGAGCATGTAATGGATGCCATGGCTTTTGCAAACAGCCTGAATATCAGGAAAAAGCTGATTGACATAAGCCCATATCTGAAAAAGATGGGTGTTTACAAATTGTTTTTTCTGAACAAAATTCCACTGCCTGCAAGATTAAAAAACACTCTGGTAAAAAAGGCATACAGCTTTTATGAAAGGAGGACAGGAGAAAATCCATTTGCAACAGCAATAGCCGGTTCCAAGGACAAGGCATTTGAAAAGTATCTTAAAAACAGCAGCGCATATTACAGAATCAAGCACAGGATGAGAATGGTGCTGCTCTACATGTATGCTGAAAGAGAGAACAGATTAGTGGTCGGGGCAGCAAACAAAACCGAGTCCAGCATAGGATATTTTGTTAAGCACGGCTGTGATGACGCAACCGACATAATGCCCATAATAAATCTTTACAAGACCCAGGTTAGGCAACTCGCTGAATACCTGAAAATTCCAAAAAAAATCATAGATAAGGCTCCATCTCCGGACATAGTTCCCGGCATCACAGATGAAGAGGCAATAGGCGTTTCCTATGAAAAGCTCGACCTGATGCTTCTTGCAATGGAAAACAATTGGAAGGATTCTGAAATAATAAGTGCTTTGGATGTAACAGAGAAGGAGCTCAGTCATGTAAAAAATCTGATGAAAAAATCAGAGCACATGAGAACAGTTTACGCGCCTAAAATATGAATTCAGTTTTATTCACCATGTTTAAAATAATCCCGGAATGGCTTAAGATTCTTGTTGATTTCATCCGCATCCCTTGTCAGAAGTTTCTTATAATCTAAAAATTTTTTATCAGTCCATCCGAGCTTCCTGAAAGCGTCTTCATCATTCATTACTTTTGGGTCAGATAATATCTCGCCAAACTTCTTGTAGGCACGCTTCAAATTTTCATCTGTCTTTTCAAGGATTGCAAGAAAGATTTTGTCACCCTGCCAGTGCGAACTTGTTACATAATCCATTACTATGCGGGGTATGAGGACATACTTAATTATATTAAAGTCGACTTCAGATTCCATATCATCAGATTTTATACCCATTCTGTTCCTGATTTTTTCCATGCTTTCTTCCACGTCATCGTTCAGCATTATGGTTTCAAAAATGTTTGAGCATACCATGCTTTCTGTTATAAAATTATTTATGAGTTCCGTTTCTAAATGCGCGGATGTCTCATGGTTTATATCAAAATCTTCAGACAGATTCTGCACGTCCAGTGAAATCTCATGTAATTGCGAAAAATTATCAAGGGCTTCTCCTATGCCAAGAGATGTTTTCTCCTTGTTGTAAAGCTTATAACAAAGCATATGCCCCATTTCAGCGCCAAACCCCTTTACAATAAATATCTTTGGGCTAAAGCCCAAAGTACAATAAAATGCAAAGCATTTTATGTACAAAAAATCTTCGATTTTTTTGTATTCTGGCAATTTTTGATAAAAAAACAATAATTAAAATAATAAATAAAAACATAAAAAATAATGCAAAGAAATGATAAAAAAAAGATGATTCAAAGATTTAAAATTGATACGAAGTACCTTCATCAGACATTCTTAGATAAACCTTTTAAACAGTGAGTTTTCTCTTTTAACCATGCTGACATTCAAGGAAAAGCCGGACAGCGAATCTGCCTTACTTGGCATACTAAATCCCATTGTCAATAAGTGGTTTTTCTCAAAGTTCAAGGAGTTTTCACTGACCCAAAAGTTCGGCGTGATGGAAATACACAGCAGGAAGAATGTGCTTATCAGCGCTCCCACTGGCAGCACAAAAACACTGACTGCTTTCCTCTCAATTCTGAACGAGCTTGTTGATTTGAGCGAGAAGAATGCCTTGGAGGAGAGGGTTTACTGCCTTTATGTCTCGCCGCTGAAGGCTTTGAATTATGATATTGAAGTAAATCTCAAGCAGCCGCTGAAGGAGATGGAGGAGATTGCAGGCAAGAATTTTGGAATAAGGGTGGCTGTCAGGACAGGCGATACAACAGCAAGCGAAAAGGCAAAGATGCTGAAGAAAGCCCCTCACATTCTGATTACAACCCCTGAGTCTTTGGGAATAATGCTATCATCAATAAAATTCAGGGAGCTTCTGAACAGCATTGACTGGTGCGTTGTTGATGAGATACATTCTCTTGCAGAAAATAAGAGAGGGACTCATCTTTCGTTGAGCCTTGAAAGACTGCAGCACCAGCACTATTTCACAAGAATCGGGTTGAGCGCGACAATAGCACCTATTGACAAAATTGCGCAGTTCCTGGTCGGCTATGAGGACGGAATTTCAGGAAAGGAGAGGGATTGTGTTGTTGTAAATTGCGATTTTGTCAAAAAGATGGACTTGAAGGTTTTGAGCCCGGTTCCTGACCTGATAGACACTGACTATGAAGCAATGCACCACTCATTATACACTCTTTTGGACAATCTCATTCAAACACATAAGACAACCCTGATTTTCACAAACACACGCTCAGCAACAGAGAGGGTTGTATTTCATTTAAAGGAGAAATTTCCGAAGCACTATGTGCTCATAGATGAAACAACTGCTCCTGATGAGATTCCAAGGATTGGAGCCCATCACGGCTCTTTGTCAAAGAGGCACAGGCACGAGATGGAGCGAAGATTGAGAATGGGCAAGCTGAAGTGCATAGTTTGCAGCACCTCTCTCGAGCTTGGAATTGATATCGGTTATATTGACCTTGTGATTCTTTTGGGAAGCCCGAAATCAGTTGCTCGTGCTTTACAGAGGATTGGAAGGAGCGGGCACAGACTGGCAGACACCACCTTGGGCAGGATTATAGTGCTTGACAGGGATGATTTGGTTGAGTGCAGCGTGCTTCTCAAAGAAGCAATTGAAAAGAAGATTGACAGAATCCATATTCCGGAAAACTGCCTGGATGTTCTTGCACAGCAGATTGTCGGCATAGCAGTTGTGCAGAAGATTCACGAGGACGAGCTATATTCCTTGATAAGAAAGAGTTATTCTTTCAGAAATCTTGAAAGGGCAGATTTCAAGGATATAATTGATTATCTCTCTGGGGTTTATGCTCCTCTGGAAGACAGGCACATTTACGCCAAAATCTGGTACGACCAAGAAACCGAAATGATTGGAAGGCGCGGAAAGATGACAAGGGTAATCTACATGACCAACATAGGCACAATTCCTGAGGAGAGTGCTGTAATTGTTAAAGAAGGCGAGCAGATAATAGGAAAGGTGGATGAGCTATTTCTCGAAAAGCTTAGAACAGGAGACATCTTTGTTTTGGGCGGAGAAACCTACAAGTTCAAGTTTTCAAGAGGGCAGGTTGCGCAGGTTGAGCCAGTTGCTGGAAAAAGGCCCACTGTTCCATCATGGTTTTCAGAGATGCTGCCTTTGAGCTTTGACCTGGCTGTTGAGATAGGCAGGTTCAGAAGATTGATGGAGGAAAAGCTGCAGAAGAAAAAGCCAAAGGAAGAAATCATAGAATTCATAAACAAGCATCTGTATGTGGACAGGAATTCCTCAGAATCAATCTACAAGTATTTTCTTGAGCAGTATCTGTATGCTGAAATCCCGAATGACAAAAAGATATTGATAGAGCATTACAAGGAAAGTGACAAAAACTATATCATATTCCACACCCTTTTTGGAAGAAGGGTCAATGACTGCCTGAGCAGGGCTGTTGCATTTGCTGTTTCCAGAATGGAGCATATAGATGTGGAGATTGGAATTAATGACAATGGCTTTTATCTTGCCTCAAACAAAAAAATTCAGGCATTAAATGCATTCAAAATGCTGCAGCATGAAAAGCTTGCCCTTGTTATGAAGATGGCTATTGAGAAGACAGAAGTTTTGAGCAGAAGGTTCAGGCACTGCGCAGCAAGGGCCTTGATGGTGCTCAGGAGCTACAAAGGGCATGAAAAAAGAGTTGGAAGGCAGCAGGTCTCCTCAATGATTCTGATGAATACTGTAAAGAGATTGTCTCCTGATTTCTCAATACTTAAGGAAGCGAGAAGAGAAGTATTAGAAGACCTTATGGATATTGAGAATGCAAAACTCGTGCTGAAGGAAATTTCAGAGGGAAAGATAAAGATAAAGGAAATAACCACAAATATTCCAAGCCCGTTTGCTGTGAACATTGCAGTGCAGGGCTATCTTGACCTTCTAAAAATGGAGGACAGGATGGAATTCCTCAAGAGAATGCACAAGATGGTGCTTGCAAAGATTGGAAAGAAGAGCGAAGACGCGGCAGAACTGTATGATAATAAAACTGATAATGAAACTAATGATAAAACTGATAATAAAAATAACAATGAAGGTAATTAAACTAAATAATGTGAATGAAAAATAACATGAATAAGAAATAACCAGACAAATATTAATGGGAAATGCCTGGATAATATTAGATAATATAAACGAATTAGATAATATAAAGAGAAAAATTCTTGAAAAGAGTCTGAAAATTAAGAAGAATAATAAAAGAAAAATCATAATTTTTACATTCAAGAAAATCTTACAATTGTTTTCTTATAATTATTTTATTTAATTTTTAATTTTATTATTATATTTATTCATTTATTTTTATAAATTTATTTAGCTTATAAATTTACTTTAGCATTTAAGCCAAAAATATTCGTTTTTAGGCGTTATCTCAATCTTGTGTTGTTGTGAAATCATCATTTCCTGTGTGAAATATTCTTTTCTCGTGATGCAGCAGTTCAGCATTCAGCACTCTTCCTATGAACATGACATGGTCTCCGGTTTCAATCTGGTTTACAACCTCGCACTCCAAATAAGCAGAAGCCTCTTTTATTCTCGGGCAGTCTATCTTTGCGCATTCTGTTTTTGTGAGCCCGGATTCTGCGAATTTGTCTGTCTTGATTCCAGAAGTTCTTCCGCAGAAAAGCACAGCATCCTTGTGCGAAAATGGCATGAAGTTCACTGCGAAAACCCCTGATTCGCTTATGAGCCTGTATGAGAACCTTGTCTTTCCTATGACAATGCCGTACATTGCAGGATTAAAGCTCAATGGAGTGTGCCAGTCAACAGTTATTATATTGTCAAGTATGCTGTCTGATTTTTTATGCCCGACCAGAACTCCATCAGCATTTCCCCTGCATGTCACCAATATGCTCTGCCTCGGATTTATGATTTCAGACACATTTGCCAAGAGTCGCACCTTTGCATATTCAAGAATGATTTTTCTATTTTTTATTTTCCCATATTTGAAATGTTGCTCATCGATTATTTAATGGTATTTATTGAACCATTTAATAGTATTTGTGATTTCATTTGATTATTTTTCCTAATCGAATTTTTATTTATCAGCTATTCTGCTCTTGATTACCCTCTCGATTATCGTCTCTTTGCCAATTAATAATTGCTCTATCTCAGTTCGCATCAAAGATCGCATTAATATTCTTCCTGCAGGATTATCACTCCTATAATGAAGAAAAGCAAGAAGAGCGCTAATGGCAGATAGATGAGAATTCCAGTCAGAAATCCCAGTGAAAAAGAGAGTATCTGGAGCACTATCATCACACTCACAGCATGCAGTGCAATGTTCAAAATCTTCCTGAATCCAAGCTTGTGCTTCAGCCCCTTTGACGCGAGGAACATCAAAGATGAAAACAGCAGCACAAGAAGAATGTATTTTATTGAAAAAAACACAAAAAGGATTATGAAGATATACGGCAGGAACATCAAGGTGATTACTCCGATTATGCGTGCATAATCGTCCTTGTATTTCAGCACGTCAGAAAAGTCAGAGCCGCCTTTCCTTATCATGCGCTCTTCAGGGCTGTATAGATAGCATAATGGCTCCCAGAGCATGCAAGCAAACGGCTTCCTGAAAATGCCCTCATCGCTTATTATTACGTCATACTCTGTGAACGGCGGTTGCGAATAGTTCAGCCCTTTGGATGCATTTAGCGTAGTGTCAAGGACAGCGCTGAAGGGATTTGAAATTATTGGAAGAGTGTCCTTTGTCTTTGCATCCAGCTTAAAGCTTGAAAATTCCGAGAGCTTGTCAGCTGCTGTCTTCTGTATTGAGCCAAACTTTGGAATCATCAGAATAAAGCTTATCAGAAGCATTATGAGTATAAGCTGGAAGAAATAGGTAAAGCTCTGGCTCAATCTCTTTGAGCTCAATCTTGCATAAGCGTCTGGGTTCAAGCTTTTTAGCAGCGTTATTAAGAAATTGAAGATAAAACTTCTCCTTACCTTTGAAAACAGGGAAACGCCTGGTTTGCCGGCTTCTGTTTCAAAATCAGAGGCTTTGCTTTTTTTCTGCTTTACCTCAAACTCCATTGCCTTCCTTTTTTTTCTGAACATAAGGACACTCTCTGTGTATTTTTTATAATTTTTATATACCGGTTTTTTATAAGCGAGTTTGATATTAATTATTTGGTATAATATTTTAATATCTTTTATTTATTTTTATCTGCTATTTATCTTAGTTTCAATTAACAATCATTTTAATAGCTTTATTTTGATTATTTTTAATTCTCACTTAATATTACTTATTATTAACTTATTAATTATTTTGATATTTAGTCTAATGCTTGTATTTTATTAATAAATTTTATTATAATCGGCTTAACAAATGCCGAGAATATTTTCTGGTATTTTTAAATGTATTGGATTATTTAAATATTATTAGATTTAAAATATATTGGATTAAATTTGAACAAAATTTCAGAAGATTTTTATTTCAATTTTATTTCAAAACATTTTTATAACAGAAGAAAAAGCAAAAAAGAAAAAGCAAAAAGAAACCTCAAATTTTAGGCATTTCAAATTTATGATACTTGAATATATCAAATCTATAATATTTCACATTCTTTATGTTTCATTCACATTCGTGATATCTTGTCAGCCAGCTCTATCCTGCGCTCTGCTTCTTCATAGAAAGCAGTTGCCGGCACCTGTGTAAAGCCGAACAGCATATCTGGGCAGTAGCTTCTGTCTCTGATAAAACCGAGATGGCTTTCCAGGGTGCTCGTGTTGCACAAAGGCGATATCTCAAGAAATCTTCTCTGTGAACTGTCAGCAATCCTTTCCTTATTCTTGTTGTATATGAGAGCTATGAAGCTTGTTAACTCATCTTCTGAAGCAATGTTCGGAACCAGTTTTTCTATCCTGTTGCCAAGATTCTCATCTTGGCCTCCCATCATTATTCTTGGAGTGTATTTATCAAAGGTGTCAATTGCATCAACAAGATATACACCATAGGCTGCTTCCATTCCGTAAATGCTTCCTGCCATTATGACTGCCAAATCATCTGAAACTCCAGGTCCCTTTATGTGCCTGACATAGCCACTCACTATGTTTTCAGTGCTTTCTTCACTCTCCTTTTCAATTATTATCCATCTGTCAAACAGCTTTTCAAGATGCTCTTCAAGCCCTATTTTTGAGATAAACTCCATTGACAGATAATTGCCATATTCTCTTGCATACAATTGCGCCTCTTCTTTGCCCAAAATCTCTTCTATCCTTGTATTCATGAGGTTTTCAAGGTTTACTGCAAGGCAAGTGCCTCCTCCCATCTTAAACTCCTTGTCTCCCAAACCTATAAGCTGTTTATAGTCTGTGTTCTTGTATCTTTCAACTGTTTTTTTTCTCCATTCAATGCTGTCCATCCTGCTTGCAAGATACATTCCCTTTAGCACCAGCAACGGGTCTTTTATTTCTATATCATTGAAAATCGGAACTTCCATAAGTGGTTTTGCTTCGCTGTTTTTAAGATATAAAAGCTCCTTGGGCTTCTGCAACCGCGTAACAATTTTTTCTCCGAGATTTCCCCCCTGTTTTTTCTTAACATAGTTGCATGCATTTTCTGCCCAGTCAGCTATGTCATCAATCAGCTTCTGCCTTTGTTCCGTGACATTTTTCTTGTTCAGGCCGAATTTTTCCAGAATATCTGCCTCATCAAGAGCATTCACAACTGCTTCGATGGTGGCGTTCAAATAATTATAGATGGGCTTGCGCTTTGAAACATGCCCAAATTTGCCATGTCCCTTCATTGCATGCCCCTCGACTGTCTGAATCAGCAGCAGGCGCTTTATTTCATCAGAGGTCAGCAAGTTAATAGATTCTAGTGATGCATTATAGTCAACAACTGCCTTTTTGTAGAAGATATTGTCTAAGCCTGTATTTTTTATTACTCTCTTCAATCTTATTATCTCGCGCATTTTTTGCTCTCTTTTTGGTTTTAAATTTTGGCCAGCATGTTTTTGCGCAGAATGCTCCAATAGCAAAGATTATAAATGAGTTTAATCTGCTTTCTAATTCATTATAATCAACACCAATATTTAAATCTTTCGAAATTGTTATTACAAATTAGTGGTAACTAATTTTGAGAGATTTTAAAATAATGGCAGCAAGCGGATTTAGGGGTGGTAAGACTGGCAAAAAATATTAAGATAGGCATAATAGGCGGCACTGGTGTTTATGATGCAAAGATTCTCACTTCTGTAGAACAGCTTAAGATTAAAACGCCATACGGCGCTCCCTCGGATTTTCCAACAAGGGGATTTTTGGATGGAAGGGAAATAATTGCGATTCCAAGGCACGGTTTTCGGCATACTTCAAACCCGACTAATGTCAATTACAGGGCGAACATCTGGGCGATGAAGCAGCTCGGGGTTGAGAGGATATTCTCAGTAAGCGCAGTCGGCTCCCTCAAGGAGGAGATAAAGCGGGGGCATCTTGTATTCCCAGACCAGTTCATTGACCTTACAAAATTCAGGAAGAGCACATTCTACGACGGGCAGAAGGTTTGCCATATCTCAGCTGCAGAGCCGTTCTGCCCTGAGCTCAGGAAAATCCTCATAGAGACCGCAGAGGAACTCAGAATTCCATATCATGAAAAAGGGGTTTGCGTGGTGATAGAAGGCCCAAGATTCTCAACAAGGGCTGAATCAAAACTGTTCAGAAGCTGGAATGCAGACATAATAAACATGACTCTTTGCCCTGAAGTAGTATTGGCAAGGGAAGCAGAGATATGCTATGCAAATATTGCCATGGTAACTGACTATGATGTGTGGAAGGAAGAAACTGTCTCAAATGAAATTGTGCTGAAGACTGTTAGGGAGAACATAGAAAAAGTCAGGAAACTGATTGCCAAGGCATTGCTGAAAGTACCTGAAGAAAGGAAGTGCAACTGCAAAAATGCACTGCAGGGCGCATTCATGTGAATTATTGCAGAGTGAATATGTGCATAATTACACAAACTATAGATTATTAGCATGGCTTTATTATGAAACTTATTGCTTAGCTCACTATGAAACTTATTTCCCGTTTTAATTTTGCTTGTCGGTCTTAAAAAAATATTAAAAAAATGATTACATAAAAAAATAATTAAAATAAAAGATAATTACAAATGCAAAGCATATGAACATTACTTTAAATATTTTTTAACAGGAGGCGAGAGAATGCAGGAGAAGATATCCCATGAGGAAATAAAGGAACTGGGCCATGACTTAAAAGACGATTTGAAATCAATAATCAGGGAGATTCCTGACTTTCCAAAAAAGGGAATTCTTTTCAGGGACATAACTCCTTTGCTGAGGCATCCGAAATATTTCAATCACGCAATTGAGATGATGCTCAAGGCACTGCATGGCAAGAAGATAGATGTGGTTGCAAGCGCTGAATCAAGGGGCTTCATCTTCGGTTCAATATTAGCCCATCGTTTGGGAATCGCTTTTGTTCCAATAAGAAAGCCGGGAAAGCTGCCGCACAAGACCATAAGGCAGGATTTTGCCACAGAATACAGCACAGACGCTTTTGAAATTCACGAGGATGCAATAAAGAAGGGCGAAAAGGTTCTCATAGTTGACGATTTGCTTGCAACAGGGGGAACAGCAAAGGCAGCAGCTGACTTGGTGAAAAGACTTGGAGGTAATGTGGTTGGCTGCATGTTCCTGATAGAGCTTGCTGAACTGAAAGGACGAGAAATGCTCAAGGGCTATGATGTATACAGCATAATAAGGTATGATTAAAGAAGGCATGATTGAATACTAAGATAAATTAGAGTGCAACCCTTTTTATTTTTCACTGTTGATTGTCTTAATAATTGTTTCATATATTTCTGCTGAATTTTGTGAGAAAAGTATTGGAAACCGTTCAAATAATATGTTGCCGCGATCTATTCGACCGTCATCAGTTATGTCCAAAAATCCTCGTACAAGAAGCTGTATGCATGATTTATAAAAATTAGATTCCATGAATTTTGAAACTAACGGAAATTCTTTAGAACAGTCTGCTGGTAGCCGCCCAAAGGGACTGTATATTTCTGTAGATGGAGTATAAGCTGCATCTGGGGGAATATCCCTCGGCACATCTGTCATATTTCTTTGCAGAGAGAGCAGTTTCTTTCCAGTGTTTTCCGTGATTCTTTTGAAATGATCACAAGAATAGGTTTTGCCAGGTTTTAAATCTTGGTAAAATAGCAGGAGGCGCATCTCTAGCAGGATTCGCTCACAGTATTCTGCTTTATATAGTCCGTTGCCGAATATCCGTTCTTCGGTTTCGGCATCATAACCGGTTTCCATAAAACATTCTTTGCACGCCTTAGCTGCTTCAGGCATGCATAGTGAATCGGGTTTCATCAGCACAATTTCAATGCCGCGATTGGAATGAGGGTTTAAAATGAAATCCTCAAATATTTTCTCTATATTTGAAATAAAAGAGTCAGAATAGTCCGTTTCAAACATTTCAAAGAGTCTTGTTCTCTCTTCTGATTTTTTAAAATAGAGTTTTGTAAATCGATCAACATGGTGCGGCAAGAGTTGTATTTTTTCATCCAGAGTCATGCAGAAGCAAAAATAACTCCTCATTTAAATATCTTTCTATATGTAACCATTATAAAGTAGAAAATTATTTTTGGAGATTTATTCAAGAACAAAAGTATAAAAGTTTCTTATAAGAAACTTATCGTCAGGAATTGAATTTATTTTCAGGAATTTAATTTGATTTTACGCATTATTCAAATACATATTATTAAAATTTATCAAAAGAAATTTATCAAAAAGCCTTCACGCAAATCATCATGCAAATCATCATTTCTTAAAAATATGAAGGTGTCCGGCATTAAATTATTATTTCTTGAGAATTGTTATTAAATTATTATGAAATTATTATCAAATCATTATTAAATTAATTATTAAATTATTATCTCACAAATTATCATCAAACAAATACCAAATCATAATCAGATTATTAACAAATCCTTATCAAAATATTATTTCTCAATTATCTTTTTTGAATTTCATTTCTTAAGAATTTTATTTCTTGAACATCTGTATTATCTCTTTTGTTGTAGTGGCTTCTTCTGCGCTCTTGTTCTCCCTGTAGTTCTTAAATCTTGGGAATCTTATTGCAAGCCCCTTGCCAATCTCGTCAATGCCGCAGGTGTGAATTGGGCTCTTTGTGATTTCTGCTCCGACAACTTCCACAACAATCTTCGGCTCAAACCAGTAGTCAGCTTCAAGCTCTGAAAGCACTCTTGCAGGCTTTTTCTCAACAAGATGCTGCTTGAATTTTTTTGGAAGCCCTCCTAAATTTTCATCAGTCAGCCCTGCTCCCAGCTTGCACACTGTCTCAAACCTGTCCTTCTTGTCATTGTAAGCTGTGCATAACAAAGCGCCATAGGTGCCTGACCTCTTCCCTTTTCCTGCAAATGCTCCGACGACCACCAAATCTAAGGTATCTCTCAATTTTGCCATATAGTCCTTTTTCCACTTTATCCAGAGCCACTCTCTTGCGCCAGTCCTATATACTGAATTTTCAGCGCATGACTTTGCAATAATGCCTTCACATCCCCTCTCAAGCGCCTCTCCAAAGAATTCCTCTATCTCATCAAGGTTTTCGCTTACAATCCTCTTTGCCAATTGCACTCTGTCAGTCTCTTTTGTAATTTTTTCAAGTGCTTTCCTCCTTTCAGGATAGGGCTCCTGAATGTATGACTTTCCATTGAGGTAGAGAAGGTCGAAGAGGAATATGCACACAGGAATCTTCTTGACATATTCTTCTATTCCATATTTTCTCTTTCTCTGCATCACTGTCTGAAATGGCAATAGTTTGCCGTCCTTGTCAACAGCCACTCCTTCCCCCTCTATTATGAAGTTCTCTGCCTTGACATTCTTCCTGACATTCTCAACAACATCAGGATACTGGCTTCTTATGTTTTCCAGGCGTCTTGAATAGATTATGATGCCTGATTTTGTCTTGTGAACCTGCATTCTTTCTCCGTCGTATTTTTCCTCTGCTGCAATCTTTTCAGGTATCTTCTCCTGAATGAGAGTTAATGTGTCAGCTCTTTGTGCAAGCATCATCTTTATCGGGCTTCCAAGCTGTATTCCTATCTTCTTAACTCCTGAAACCCCTGATTTTGCAATCGCCTTTGCAACCAATCCAATATCGCTGCACATATTGTAGGCTTCTTCAAGCGCTTCTTTGCTTTCCTTGCTGCCTGTAAAAGCAATAGACAAGCTGTCCAGGATTGTCATTGCAGCAACTCCCAGCCTCAAAGTTCCAAGCGAGATTCTAACAACATATTTCGCCTCTTCAGGGCTTGCCCTTTGAAGCATTGCAGCAAGTATGTTTGTCTTGGTGTCCTGGCTGCCTGTGCCTGATGATTCAGCAATCTTTCTCAATCCTGAAAAGACGTCTGCCACAGAAAGCTCTTTTGTCTCTGTTTTGAAATATGAAGTGAGCTTGTTCTCTCTCTTTATTTTTATTGACTGCGCAACCAAGCCAAGGTCTCCCTTTGTTTTGAATAGCTCCTTTATTTCAGATTCTTCCTTTCCAGAAGCAGCTGCTATTGCTCTTACTACCATTTTGTCTGCAATTCCTAGTTCTGTCTTTTTATATTCAGCATCTATCATGCCCAAGGTCATGTAAGCAATTACATCAATCTCTTCCTTGGGGCATTTCTTGAAGAACTCTGAAAGAATCCTGCGCATCTCATTTCCTGAGCTTATTTTCTCCAGCTCTTCATAAACCTTTACAAGCTCAATGAATTTGATATCAACCACCCCATTCACAACTTTCAAAATTAAAAATCATCTTCTCCTCTCTTACTATTTTTAATATATTCTTGACTTATTTTTCTAATAAGCATAGAAGCATTTCCATATGCTTTATAACCCGCTTCAAGTGCTTCTTTAAAAGTGTCCCAGAATCCTAAAGGTTCTTTTCCTGCAAAAACAGTCCATTTTCCTTCATGCTGTTTCAACATGTCTGGCAATAAATTTGTATAACAATCAACATAACTCTCTAATTCACTCAGCATAAAATCATCTCAGTTTCAAATTAGCTTTTTAGCTTTTTTAATAAATTTTTATTTTTTCATATGCTTCTTAATATGCTCCTTTTTCTGCTGCATCTTACGCACTTGTCAGTTGATGCGTCAAAGCAATCCTCGCACACGAGAGCGCCGCAGGAGCTGCAAGTGAATTTTCCAAGCTTCAATCCGCATACAGAGCATATTGTGCGTATTTTCATAACAGCTTATAATGAGAAGATACAATATTTAAATGTTTTTGTGAAGAAAGAAGAAGAATAGTGAATAAATGGGAAATGTGGGGAAAATAATAATTCATAGCCAAGAAAAAAACATTTTTCAAAACTAAACTTCATAAAAACCTTTCGTTTCTTTTTCAAGTGTAAAAGGGGAAATGAAAAGAACAATAACAATTATTAATAGCTACAGGAAAGAATTATTCAAAGCCA
>Ga0172366_10000733_pt1 | contig 24422 bp, 24 predicted proteins | sample LakKivSesite69cm_FD_114533 | JGI IMG/M metagenome (GOLD analysis project Ga0172366, IMG submission 114533) | Sediment microbial communities from Lake Kivu, Rwanda - Sediment site 69cm | ecosystem: Environmental > Aquatic > Freshwater > Lake > Sediment | place: Rwanda: Western Province, Lake...
CACCGAATAGCTTGGGCGAAGCATCCTGTCTACCTTCCCGTTGACCCCAGGCCAACGTAGATCCGGCGGATCTTGCGCTGGACCTCCTCCCTGGCTTCCTCCTCCTGGCTGGGGGGCTCGGTTTCCCCTGGACCCTTGGCCGGCTTGTGCTCCCTCAGTATCAAGGAGTACCGGCTGCCCGAGGGCGCCCTATTGTCGAAGCTCGTCGAGAAGCTCTCGACCACGACCTCAGTGATGTCCGTCAGGGGATCTATGTCCGAGGAAAAGGGAACCGGCTTCCCTAGCTCGAACTTCGATCTGAGGGCGTTCAAAGTCTCCTTGGTGCCGGGGCCAACCAGTTCGCCCTGGAACGATATCTGGAGCGGGTCCCTGCCAAGATCCTGGAACACGTTGCTCTTTGAACCGGGGATCCTCAGCTCAACGATCTGCCTCTTGCCCGATACCGAGAGGTTGACGATGGTGCGCAGTTCCTTGATGACCCCGTCCTCGTCCACTTTCTTGGTCAACTCGACATCATCAAGCTTCATCCTCATTCGTCAACCCTCCTCGAGCCGCGCGGTGCCGTAGTAGCGGCGGATCTGATCGGACAGGATCCTGGATATCTTCTTTTCGAGTTCCCTGAGGTTCTCCTCGGGGGTTTCACCCGATACCGAAACGTTGAGAGCCCTCGGGACCTCGGGGGCCAGCGTGCGAAGCTTGGGCTGGATCGGCGGGGCCGGGCGCCCCAATGGGTATGCTTCGGCCGATGGCTGCGCGACGCCCGGCGTTGCTGCTCGGGCAAGCAGAACCGGCCCCGACGGACCTGGGAGGGGTGCATAGCCGGGTACCTGGGCCATCTGAATGTACTTCCAGGCCTCAGTGCCTCCTGCAACTGACAGGAGGGCTTCCCGCACGGCTGTCCTAGCCTCATTCCCAACGGTTGCCATCCCGGATAGAGTCGGGAAGTACGTGCTCGAAGCCAACTCGGCCGGCCGCGTGGATTCGGGCGGGGCCACGCCCCCAGATAGGGCTTGGGCGAGGGGTGCCCGCTCTTCCGGAACCAGCGGTTCAATCAGTCCGGCCTCCATCAAAGGCAGGGCCCTCCAGAACTGTCCGGCTTGGGCCATGGCCAGGAGCGGGTAGACCTGTGGGGCAGCAGCTGCGGCGAGGAGGGCGATGACTGAGGACGATGCAGGCGTGGCACCTTCCACCGGCCACTGCCTGGCCTCAGTTTGGGGGGTTGGCTGTGCCCCGAGGGGTATGTAGCGAGTGGGAGGAAGTCCTGGGGTGGCTTGTCCGGTACCGGGTTCAGCCTGTGTTCCGCTTGGGGGCATCTCCGGAGCTGTCTCGACCGGCCCGAGTCGGGATGAAGGGCCTGTGGTCAGCGCCGATGCGCGGGCCGGAACCCTGGCCATTGAATGTTTCCCGGGCGATGGGGTTTCCAGCCTGCGCAGAGGTCTGGCGGTTGAAGGCCGTTCTGCCGGGAACCGGGTCCGTGAGCGTTGCGGAACCAGGGCCTGTTCGTCGGGTGGGGTAGTGCCACTAGGCGGGAATTGCGCCGCCTCAGCGATCGGCATGACGAGCGAGGCAGCGGCTGCTATGGCCGGAGCGAAGAGGGGCAACGCACTTCGGGGTGCGGCCACTCGGCGTCTTCTCGCGGGCAACGCGCCAGCTGGCTTGGCCTGGTCGGGCGTCCGTGTTCCCGGCGGTGCCAGCGGCTCTTCGTAGACGGGACTTGGAGGCCCTCTGCCAATCGCTGCGGGAAACGCAATCGGTAGCGGCGCAAAGGATGGCCTTGGGGCCCGTGCATGTACTGTGCGAGCGACGCCCATGGCCGCGGTCCTTGCGGCGGATACACGCACCAGAAACGAGACGTTGTACCTTCCGAGATCCATCTGGGCGTGGGGCTCCTCGGACGGCCGTCCCGGCACGGGCCATGTTGTGGACACGGGCATCGGGGAGAACCTGGCAAGTGAGGTTTCACTAACCAGTCCCCGCATTCTCAGAACGCGCGACACGGCCTCGGCCATGGAACCGAGGGCGGAGGAGAGGAGGGTCGATATGGATGCGATGAACGCGGAGGTATCGATGCCCGTTCCCCAGAGCCTCCGGGCGTAGTTCTGACTCCTCGCTACGAGGCCAAGGAGCTTTGCCATGAAGCCGCTCGCCGTACGCTCAACCAACTTACTCCCCTTCCCCTTCGTCCTCGCTCACGATGATCCTCGTAACGCCCTCCGCGCTTGGTGCCATTGTCCTCGCTTGCTCGATCCTGTAGGTCAGGGCGCCCGTGAGAAAGAGGATCTGATCCCTCGTCAGGTCCGCCGGATGCTCCGCGAGCTTGTATCCGCAGTCAAGGCACAGTGCCGCTAGCTCTATCCCCTCGGCACTCCTCACGAACCTCTCGATTTTTTTTTTCGCGCCGCGGCCTCGGTAACCCCGCTCAGCTCAAGGACCTGCATGCCGATGAACTCCGGGACCCCGAACTTCATGCTCGCGACCTCCTCCAGCGACAGCTTGGGATCCTCAAGGCCCATCGACGCCGCCATCCTCAAGGCCTCCAGATTCTTCCGTATGTCCACCTGGCCTAGGTCTGGAGTCCCATCCTCCTTCAGGGGCACATTGCCTATCACCGCGAATATCGCGGACAGCTCCCCGTCCGTCAGGGGACGTATGACGATCTCCGCTTCCCCGTATTCCTTGACGGTGAGGGTGCTCCTGGCCTTCGCGCCCTCGAGGATGGCCTGCTTCGTGAGCCTGGGCATGCCTACTGCTCCCTGAGCCTGGTGCCGGTGAAGGTGTAGTCGCTCACCCCAACGCCGTTCGCGTCCATGGAGAAGACCTTGCCCTCTAGGAAACATTCATCGAACGACAGCGTCTTGATCGACTGCGCGCCCTTCTTCAGCTCCACCACCAGCTGGAACGCCTTGACCTCGGCGATCCCGGTGATGAGCATCGTGTCGAACTTCGGGAAGGTCGATCTGACCCTCAGGGTTCCCTCGACGTACATGGGTCCGTAGTCCACGCCAATTCGCTCGTCGATGCCGATGTTGTGGACGTTCTGGCGATTCCTGACGATCTTGTACTCAATTGCCTGAAGGCCGGGTATGATATCGCCATCCACCTTAACGTTGCTCACGTTTGCCGATATGATGACGGGATCCGCCATTTCCACTCACCTCCCTCTAGGCCTGAACGGTTATGGTCGCGTACACGTAATCCATCGCCCGGACTGGCCTGACGGCGATGTCAACCCTCACTATGCCCTGCGCGAAGTCCAGCTCGGACGAGTAGACGTCAACTAGGAAGGGCGGCTCCTTGCCGTCGGTGCTTGGCACGACCGACTGCTCGCGCTCCATCGTGAGGAAGAATTCGATCAGCTTCTCCCTCAGGGCCGTCCGTCCTCCCGGCGTGTTGAGCGTGCCGATGAAGTTCTCGCACACGTTCCTCGCCCCTCTGACGGCGTGATCCGCGATCCTGGTCACGCTGATCTGCTCCTTGCTGGTCGAGATGCCCTTCTCAACGATGATGCCCCTGCCCTTCCTCGCCTCAAGCGCGAGGATTCCGGCCTTCAGGAGCTCCATCAGCTGCGCAGGCGTGTAGCGCGCCTCCAAGTCTGCGATGCCCGTTATTGCCTTGAAAGTGGGGGATTCGTAGTAGTTCAACTTGCTGACCAGTCCCGCAACGGCGCCCGATATGCCGTAAGGTGCCGCGAGGACGAACCTGTCTGACGCCAACGTAGAGGTCCTCTTGACGATCTCCTCGATGGGCTCACCGGGCCCGACCGTGCCGATGCCTATCCTGTTCTTTGCGTCTTTGCTCATGTTCTGGCAGTGGGCATCCACCAGTGCATGCACCTTGGGGTCCCAGGAGTCGCACGCGGAAACCATGTCCACGTCCTCCTCCAGTTCCAGCATCTCCAGGGCCGCCTCGTAGTCCTTCGTCTTGGGCTGTGCAGTGAGGCCGCCGGACAGGGAAACCTCGCCCAGTGATGGGATGAGGCTCTTCGGTGGTTTGGCGGGCTTCGTGAGGTCCTTCGCGGAGAGCAGCGTCGAATTGCTGTTCAAGACCTTCACCGCATACAGGTCGCTGCCGGTATCCATCACGAGGTTGTCCCAGACCTCGAAGACGACCCCGTTGGTCACTTGGAACATGAAGGCTTCCTTGGCCGACCCTTTCAAGACGCTCAGCTTGACCTTGTTGCCAACCTCCCCGGGCGCCTTCGATTGCAGCCCCAGGAGGTTCTCGTTGTTCTCGTTCTTGAGCGTCGCTGACGCGGCTGCGCCCCCCTCGGCCTCGATGCGGGTCGCGAAGACTTCGAAGACGCCGTTCAGGAACGAGAGCCTTGCGTCCTTCAGCAGCGAGTAGGTCGCATCCGCCCCAAACTTCTCGGTCAATTCTCTATAGCTGGTTACCGGGATCGGCTTCAGCGCCGGTCCCTTCTCGGCCGTTCCTATCAGCCCCACCACGCCGGAGGGATGGAGCTGTTGCGGAACGATCTCTTTTATCACCTGGATCTCTACTCCAGGCAGAATCCTCGCCAAGGTCAGCTCCCTCGATTCGGACACCCGATATCTTCTATTTAAAGATTGCCGTGAGCGTTAGCTCGACAGCATAAACTGTTTGTTCGGCTCGTCGAAGTGACGGCGCAATCACGATATTGGCCGAGGCCATCCGTGGGATACGAGGGGCGGATGATCCGCCAGCCAATCCGTGGGGGTTCGGGCGGTGTGGTGTCAAGAGCCGGGTGGGGTCCCGAGCGGGCGTGATAGAGTGAGTCATAGTGTCTCAATAAGATTTATTAGAACCCCGAAGGCTGGATTTTGCTTACCGCCTAGGTAGGATGGTACGAAAATGGGTGCAGAAGCTGTCAAGTCGTCTAAGAGGACTGTAGGAATTCCTGTCCTCGTTATCTCGGTCGTGATAGTGGCCGTGATAGCGGCCGCGGCAGTCTACGTCGCCGTCAAGCCGGCGAAAGAGGAAGAAGCGGAACCTGGACCGATCAAGGTCGGCACGATAATGTGTCTGTCGGGCGATCTGGGTCCCGTCGGGCCGGGGCTGGTGAAGGGCATCGAGCTTGCCGTGTGGGAGGTCAACCAGAAGGGTGGCATCCAGGGCAGGCAGGTCGAGCTCATTGTCGAGGATGAGGAGACCAACCCGACGAAGGCCATGGAGGTTGGGAGCAAGCTCATCGACATCGATGGCGTCAAGGTCATCGTTGGGCCGATGATCTCCCCAAGCGTCCTCTCATTGGTGAACAAGTCGAGAGACTCAAAGGTCGTGATGATCACCCCCTCCGCGACCGCCCCTAGCGTGTCTGACGCCGGAGAGTGGGTGTTCAGGGTTTGCCCCACGGACCGGGTCCAAGGCAAGGCTCTGGCGGACTTGGCGAAGGTGAAGGGGTACACCAAGGTCGCGACCCTGGTCCTCAACAACGACTACGGAGTCGGGTTGGAGGATGCCCTTATCGATTTCTTCGAGGGCGAGGTCGTGGCGAGTGTCAGGTTTGAGTCGGGCAAAGCAGATTACCGAACCGAACTCGACACCCTGAAGGCCAAGCAGCCCCAGGCGATCATGCTGGTTGCCTACCCGGAGAGCGGAACCGTTATCCTCAAGCAAGCTGCAGAGCTTCAGATGGGTTTCAACTGGCTTGCCGCGGAGGGCATAGCCGACGCCGTGATGCTTCAGAGGCCCGAGATCATCCCCGAGCTGGAGAAGATGTTGCTGACGAAACCGAGAAGCGTCAACGAAACAGTTGGGTACCAGAAATTCCTTAGTCTCTTCAACGAGAAATATCCTGGGGAGACACCAGGCATCTACGCAGACTACGCCTATGATGCCGCGAGTATGGCTCTCATGGCCATAGCCTACGGTGGCAATGATGGCGAGGGCATCAAGGACGCACTGAACCTCGTGGGTGACCACTTCAACGGCGCAAGCGGCGACAAGACCTTTGACGCCAACGGCGACGTGTACGCGGACTTCGACATCCTCGCGGTGAAGAACAACAAGATGGTGTCGGTGGGGACTTGGATCCAGGGCGTAGTGACCCTGACCTAGGGATCCGCGTCCAGCCAGCCGCGAGAGCGTCAGCACGAAAGGGTTGCCCGCTTAGGCTAGTGGCGGGGAGTTGTGGGTCCGAGACGCGTAGCGGAGGCTAGGGTGCCTCCATGCCGCGGGGCGGTTGGAATTGAAGGAAGAGAAAGGGCGGATCATCGAGGGACCCTCCTCAAGCGTGGAGCCCCAACTGGGACTCAACGTCTTCGTGCTCGTCGACGACTGTGCGGGCTACAACGCGGTACGGATACTGGCCGAACATGGCTTGTCCCTTGTGGTCGAACACGCAGGGCAGAGGATCCTCTTGGATACTGGTCAGTCCTCAGTCTTTGCGAGGAACTCGAGGAGGTTAGGGGTCGATCTGGGATCGGTTTCGATGGTCGCCATCAGCCACGGGCATTACGATCATACCGGGGGCCTCCCACACCTGCTGAGGACTCATGCGCGCGGCAAGCAACTGATAGCCCATCCTGATGCCTTCGAGAGGAAGGTTACGAAGGAGGGTAGGGATGTTGGCTGTCCGGTCTCCGTGAACGAGGTCGAGAAAGGCTTTCGGGTTGTGCTTCTGGAGAAGACTCGCAAGATTGCGAAAGACACCTACTTCCTGACCGGCCTAGAAAGGAAGCACGAGGACTCAGGTACGGTGGCCTTCCACATCAGGAACGGGGGGCGCGAGCCGGACCCCGTCCCGGACGACTCATCGGTGGTGCTGAAGACAGGAAGGGGTCTTTTCATTGCCTGTGGGTGCGCCCACACAGGGATGCTCAACATAGTCAACGAGGCGATAGACCTGTTTGGTGACGAGATCTACGGCTTGGCCGGAGGATTCCATCTCCTCCACACTTCGGACAGGAGGATAAGATCGCTCATCGCAAGGCTCACGGAGCTTGGGGTCCAGAAGATCTACCCGTGTCACTGCACGGGGATCCGCGCGACCTACCTCATGCAGTCGCGGTTGCGGGCGGAGAAGATTGGGTCCGGGGATGTGGTCCGGATCTAGGCCTTGGATTCCCTGCCCAGGTAGAGCCTTCCTATGTGTTCGTGATCCAGTATCTCCTGTCCGCTGCCCTCGAATGCCTTTGCGCCCATTACCATGACGTAGGCCCTGTCACAGATGGCAAGCGATTTCTTGGCGTTCTGCTCGACCAGCAAGACCGAGGTTCCGCTGTCCCTGATTTCCTGTATCTTTGCCATGATATGCGAGACTAGGCCAGGCGAAAGCCCCGCGGTCGGTTCGTCCAGCAGGAGCAGCTTCGGATCCGTCATTAGCCCCCTGGCGACTGCGACGGTCTGTCTCTCTCCGCCGCTGAGGCTGATGGCCTTGGTGTCCTTCTTTTCCTTGAGCAGCGGGAATATCTCCATGACCGCCTGGAGTCGATCCTCGCAATCCTTGAGCGTGTAGGCCCCCATTTCCAAGTTCTCCGTCACCGTCAGGCTCGGGAAGACGTTGTCGAGCTGGGGCACGTAGTTGATGCCTTGGCGCACGATCCTGTCGGGCCTCAGGCCCGATATCCTCCTGCCGTCGAGCACGACCTCGCCCTTCATCGGCTGGATGATTCCGAAGATGGTCTTCATCAGGGTGCTCTTGCCGGACCCGTTCGGGCCGATGATGACGACTATCTCGTCCTTCTGGACCGCTATGTCAACGCCCCGCACGATGGTCATCTTGCCGTACCCCGATGAGACGTTCATGACCTCCAACAACATCTCATCCTCCGAGGTACGCATCGATTACCTTGCGGTCGTTCTGGATCTCGGCGGGAGTCCCCTTGGCGACGACCTGTCCCTTGCTGAGCACGTAGATATTCTCACAGAAGTTCATGATTATGTCCACATTGTGTTCGACGACTAGGAATGTCATTCCCCCGTTCCTTAGCTCGACGATCTTCTCGAATATCTTCCTTGCGAGGGTGGGGTTCACGCCCGCCACAGGTTCGTCCAAGAGGATCATGAGGGGTTCCGACATCAGCGATCTGCCAAGTTCCAGTAGTTTCTGCTGACCTCCTGACAGATTGGCTGCGTATTCATCGCTCAGATGGTCGATCTCCAGAAAGCGGAGAAGGTCCAAAGCCCTTTGCACCAACTCGCGCTCTTGGGCGACCACCTTCGCCCACTTCGCGAACACGCTCAAGAGGCCCTCGCCGGATTGGCCCCGCGGGGCTACGAGCATGTTCTCGAGGACGGTCATTCTGGGGAAAACCCGCACGATTTGGAAGCTTCGGACGAGCCGCTTGGTTGCCACCTCGTGCGGCTGCAGGTCGGTGATCTCCTGCCCACTGAACAAGACCGTGCCGCCATCGGCACGGTACTGGCCGGTCACCACGTTTATCAGCGTAGTCTTGCCGGAGCCGTTTGGACCTATCAGGCCGACTATTGTGGAGGGCTGCGTCTCCAGTGAGACACGGTCGAGGGCCTTCAGCCCCCCGAAATTCTTGCTGACGCCATCCACCCTAAGGAGGCTCAACGCGGGGTCACCTTGCCCTTGCGCTCGCCGAGGACGCCATGGGGCTTGTACATCAGGAAGATCACCATCAGCAGGCCGATCACTATCCACCTGAGGTTGACCTGTGCCCCGCTTGGCATGTCCACTAGGTCCTTCAGGATCCTTGTGGATCTCTCGAACATCTGGATCAAGAACGCGCCCAAGATGGCGCCGTAGTTGTTGGCGGTCCCACCCACTATCAGCATGGTCCACACGGAGAAGGTCAGGAGAGGCATGAACATGTCCGGGCTGACAAAGGACGTGTAGTGGGCAAACAGGCTTCCAGCGGCGCCAGCCATGCACGAGCCTAGGACCAACGACTTGGTCTTGAAGAGGAACACGTCCTTCCCCAGGGACTCAGTCGCCACCTCGTCCTCCCTTATGGCCCTGAGAACCCTGCCGAACGGCGAGCTGATGATTCTCTGGGAGATCAGAAGCCACACGATCAGGCAGGCCCAGACCAGGGCCATGTAGACCAGGGGATAGCCGGATGGCCCAAAGAGCCCTGAGAGGGGCTTTGGGATGCCCCTTATCCCCATGGGGCCGAGGCCATACGAGTTCTCGTTCAGCAGTATGAGCCTGATTATCTCCGCGGCTGCTATCGTGGTGATGGCAAGGTAGTCCTCCCTGAGCTTGAGCGTGGGAATGGCAACGAGAAGGCCAAGCAGGCCTGCGACGAGCATGCCTCCCACAAGGCCCGCCAGGAACGGTGCGCCAGACACGGTAAGCAGCGCCGACACGTAGGCCCCCACCGCGAAGAAGGCCACCTTCCCGAAGTTCATCAGCCTGGTGTACCCAGCCTCCAGGTTCAGGCTTATCGTGAGCAGGCCGAAGATTCCGACGTAGGTCATCGTGTCTGCGATGTATGCGATCAGAGCGACCATTCCGCTAATCCCTCTCGGAGCCCATTATGCCCCTCGGCCTGACCAGGAGCACTACTATCAGGACGATGAACGCGATTGCCGGCCGGTAGCCCGTTGAGATGGAGAGGCTCTGGAGGGCCACGACGCCCAGGTTCTCTGCGAAGCCGAGGATGTAGGCCGCAAGGATTGTGCCGTAGAAATTGCCGATCCCTCCCAAGATGACCACCGCAAACGAGGAAAGCAGAGTTTCCCAACCTATCTGGGGTACCAGTCTGGTATCCGCACCTCTGAGCACGCCGCCGATCCCCGCCAGGCCTGCGCCTAGAAACCAGACCCAGATCAGGACTCGGTCAACATCAATTCCGCAGGCTGACGCCAGGACCGGGCTGTCCGAGGTTGCCCTCATGGCCTTCCCGAGCCTGGTCCTAGTGAGAAAGAGGTGAACCAGCGAGACCAATAGGACCGCGGAGACCAACATCACGATGTGGATGCTGGTGAGAGTCGCATGGGCGCCCCCAAGCTTCAGGACATATACCTCGGTGTCCAGGTCGTACCAGAGGAATCTTGATCCCCAGACCTGCTGGATGCTGTGCCTTATCACGAGGCCCAGGCCTATGGACGCGACCATCAAGGAGATTCGCTCTGCGCCTCTCCTGCGCAGGGGCCTGAAGACGAGCAACTCCGAGCCAACCCCAAGAACCCCGGCAAAGGCGAAGCCGCCGGCCATGGAGATAAAGAGGCTCTGCCCTGCGATGTGGTTAAGGGCAAGCCCGATGTAGGCCCCCGACGCCACCATCTCCGCATTGGAGAAGTTGGCGAACTTCAGGATCCTATAGACAAGGGTCAGCCCTATGGATACAAGGGCATAGACGCTCCCCGTCAGCGCGGAGTTGATGATGATCTGAAGGACGTTGAGCGGCACGGTTGGACCGCCTTGAGTCCCCGGGTATATAAATTACACAGACTAGGTCAGCACTGTCCGAACATGTGCGTTGGAGCCCGGAGCTGGACCGGGTAGGACCGCCAGCCTGGCCCCTCGGCAAATCGTCATCAGGCGAGGCGAGGGGGAGATCACTTTTAAGGCACCCGCAAGCGGCGTTCAGGCAATCGGCGATCTGAGGTGTCCTTCATCGATCCGGCCGGGCGCCGGCTTTACTTTGTGCTCTTGGCCAGCTTCATCGTGTTTGGAATGACCGTGACCATGTTTGGCGCAACCGTGCCGAAGGTCATCGAGGAATTCGGCTGGGGCTACCTGGCGACGGGGCTTGTGGTCTCCGCTTCGCCCATCGGATACTTTCTCTCTGCCTTTGCGTCGGGAATCCTCGTCCGGAGATTCGGGGCCAAACGGGTGATAGCCTGCGGGCTGGTGGTTCAGGGGGCTGGGCTCGCGGTCTTCGGAACTGATGCAGGGTTCATGCTGAATATGTCGATGGCCCTTGCGGTCGGTCTGGGTGGGGGAGCGACCGAGGTTGTGACCAACTTCTGCGTCTCCCGAATGGAAAAGGTGGGGCGAAGCATGCTGATGAACCTCATGCATGCGGCCTTCACATTCGGGGCGATGACGAGCCCCATCCTGTTGGGATGGATGATAGCGGGCGGGGGCAGGTGGCAGTCAGTGTACCAGGGTGTGGCTGTTATCAGCTTCGCGATCGTGGGCAGCATCTGGCTGTGCTCGTTTGGATCGGTCGAGGTTCCGAAAGAGGTGACCCGAGGACCCCGATTGCACGCGGTCATGCGCCAGCCGCTGTTGGGGCTCTTCTTTGCCGCAATGTATCTTTTCACCGGGGCCGAGCTGGGCCTGTCATCCTGGATCTCGGAGTACTCCGTGAAGGTGCTGGGGTCATCAGCGGCCGTTGGCGCGTGGATGGTTTCAGTGTTCTGGCTGGGAGTTCTGTGCGGCCGTCTTGCTTTCTCGGCTCTGTATAGGGGATCCAGCCAGGTCGATGTCGTTCTGAAGCTCGGCAGTTGCGCAACAGTGCTCCTGGGCATCTCGTTGCTCGTCCGGTCTGGACTGGCCCCCCTTCTGTTCCTCGCAACGGGTCTGGGGTACTCCGCCATCTATCCTTCCCTCGTGGCGTCCGCCGGGCATCGGTTCGAGGAGGCCCAAGCCGAGGCTATAGCGACGGTCGTCGCGGGAGGGGGCATTGGGTCATTCCTCTTTCCCTTGGTGATAGGCGGGATTGCCGGCGGGTGGGGCATCACGGCAGGCATCTGGTTCTGCGTTGTGGCTACAGGGGCTGCAACCTTGGTAGCCTGGTTGGTGTCAGATCGGTTGGATGAATGCCAAACGTCTCCATCCGGGTCATAGCAGTTTAATACCGATCGACCCCTTGGGAAAGCGAAGGTGGAGCATGCGCACCCCATACCATGGAACGGGGGAGCCATTCCCGCTTAGGTCAAACGTGATCTTCTTCCATGATTGGCGATACGTTCATCATGGTGATACGCGCTGGGAGACCAAGGAGGGCGAGGCCCTTGGTCTTTGGAGCGCCAAGTCGATCCCGGCTCTGCGGTGGGCCGGCAGAAGCATACCGAAGGGGATCCGCCTGAAGACGATCCCCGCGGAGAAGTCCGAGCCGATTTTCGTCCCAGACTCCCCCTGGGAGGGGGTGATCTTCGGCCCAACGGTAATGCGGATCGATGGGCGGTACAGGATGTGGTACGAGACCGTTCCGCCCGAGGACCTCGCCGGGCAGAACGCGGGGGAGCGGAACCTCCTGTGCTACGCCGAATCCACGGACGGCATGAGGTGGCAGAAGCCGTCGATCGGACTGGTATCCCACCAGGGGTGGGAGGGAAACAACATCGTCTACGGCGGACCGCTTACCCCGAGGTGGGGATACCACGGCAGCAGCGTCTTTCTTGACCCCAGCTGCCCCGCCGAGCAGAGATACAAAATAATCCACCTCGGCTTTCTGACAAGGGAGGACTTCGAGGGCTTCAAAGCGAAAACCCCGGATCAAGTCGATCCTATCGGCGAGCGCAGCAAGAGGCCCTGCGCGGTCTTCGGGGCCACATCACCCGACGGCGTCCATTGGACCCCGCTTGCGGAGCCCTTGGTGCTTCAGAACAGCGACACCCAGAACATCGCATACTACGACGAATTCTTGGGGAAATACGTGGCGTACTTCCGAACCTGGGTCATGGGCCGGCGATCCATTGGGCGCGCCGAGTCCAGCGAGTTCCGACGATTCCCGCTGCCGGAGACGCTGATCTGGCCCGGGCCCGCAGTAGGACCATCAGACCTCTGGTACGCAAACGGCAGGACAGCCTACCCGGGGGCAGGGGACTACCACCTCATGTTCGCCAAGCGATGGCGGGTTTCCGAGGACAGGTTCTACGTCCACATGGCCACAAGCCCGGATGGGATCATCTGGGGGATGACGCAGAATAGCCAGGTCCTGGGTCCAGGGGAGCCGAACGGGTGGGACGCCGGAGGCATCAGCGTGGGCTGCGGAATGGTCGAGCTGCAGGGAGACCGGGTCGGGGCTCCGTTCGTAGGTTTCCGGGTCCCGCACAAGTACACGAGAACCGTGCCTCTCGGGTGCATCGCCTGGGCGTCCTGGCAGAAGGAGAGGCTCGTCGGACTGGTGGCGGAGGAAGAAGGCGAGTTCAGAACGATGTATGTGAATTTCAGCGGGGATGAGCTACACCTCAACGTTAGGACCGCTCAGGTAGGGGAGGTACGCGTCGAGGTGCTGGGGCGAGGAGGCAAGCCAGTGGACGGCAGAGCCATGCAGGACTGCGACCCAATCAACGGGGACTTCCTCGACCGGACGGTTACATGGCGGAAGGATCCAAAGATAGGCCACAAGTCGGGGGAAGCGCTCGCATTCCACGTGAAGATGAGTTGGGCCGAGCTCTACAGCATGACTTTCCGCTGAAGGGAGCAACTGTCCGGCGGCCCAGACGGTGGGACGGGTCACAGTTTTATCCGCATTGGAGGGCTCCAAAGCGCGAGAACAGAGGCCCTGGGTATGGTCGAACCAGCGATAGCCGTTCACAGCCTCGTGAAGAAATTCGAGGACGTGACCGCCGTCGGTGGTGTCGACCTTGACATCTCACCCGGGGAGCTTTTCGGACTGTTGGGTCCCAACGGGGCAGGGAAAACGACCATCCTGAACATCCTGGCGGGCTTGCTGGAGCCGACGAGCGGGTCGGCGACTGTGGGCGGCTTCGATGTTCGCAAGGATGCCATGAGGATCAGGGAGCTGATAGGCGTCTGCCCCCAGGACACCGCGGTGTACGAATACCTCACCGGCAGGGAGAACGTTGAGCTCTTTGGGAACCTCCATTCCGTCAACAAGGAGAAGCTGAGGGCAAACGTCAAGACCCTTCTGGACAAGGTGGGCTTGTCAAGAGATGCGGACCGGCGCGTGGGCAAGTACAGCGGTGGGATGAGACGACGCATCAATCTCATCATGGCCCTGGTTCACGATCCAGACATACTGTTTCTGGATGAGCCAACCGCGGCGATGGACCCGCAATCCCGGCGTGCCGTGTGGGATTTCATCAGGGAGCTCAAGGGCAAGGGCAAGACGGTGATACTGACAACCCACTACATGGAGGAGGCGGAGGCCCTTTGCGACAGGGTGGGGGTGATCGATCACGGCCGGCTCATTGCCTTGGGCGCCCCGGGCGAGCTGAAGGCCAAGTTCGGGGCCAAGGACCTCGAGGAGGTCTTCATCCAGATCACGGGCAGAAGGATAAGGGAGGGCGCGTAGATTGAAGCTGCAAAGGGTCTCTGCGCTGTCGAGCAAGAGCCTCAAGACGATCATTCGCCAGCCCGCCGCCCTCTTCATGACCATCCTGTTTCCCCTTGTCATGACCCTCGTCTTCGGGGCATCCTTCGGCGGGATCGGAGGAGCCCAGGAGACCACCTTCAAGATGGGCGTGGTAAACTTGGACCTAGGAGGAAACCATTCGCACTGGTCGGCCGACTTCATCGGCAATATGTCCCAGACCGGTATTCTTGACGTCAGGGCCTACCCAGACAACGCGACCGGGCAGCATGACCTCTCCGAGGGGAGCATCCAAGGCCTCATCCTGATACCCGACAACTTCGGCGAGAGCTGCGACTCCTTCTGGAAGGACCCGGCCAACCCCAGCGTCTGGGTCAACGCGACTGTCGAACTATATGTGGACAGCGCATCGATGCTGGCGGTGCAGGCGGTTCCGCCAGTCGTCCAAGATGTGCTCGCCAACGCGGTGTACAGCAGACAGATATCCGTGCCGAGGCCGGTGCAACTGGGCATACCATCCCTGGTTGAGGCCAGGAAGTTCACCACCTATGACTACTTCGTCCCTGGCCTCTTCGCCTTCGCCGCTATATTCCTCATCATGATCGTGGCCCAGTCGTTTACCCTCGACCGCCAGAATGGCTTGCTGAGGCGCCTAGCGACGACGCCCGTCACCTCCTCGGAGGTCATCGGAGCCGAGGCCGTGACGTACATGGTGGTAGCGGTGGTCCAGGTTGGCGTCGTCTTCGCCATGGCCTTCCTCATGGGGTTCCGCCCGGTAGGCAGCCTGGCTGGCATCTTCATGGCCTTCATCCTGGTCCTCGTCTTCGCGCTTTGCAGTGTTGGATTCGGACTCATCAGCGCGAGCCTGGCCAAGGACCCGGGGACCGCCACGGGGATCGCCTTCATCTTCATCATGCCGTTGATGTTCCTTGGAACCTTCGTCGGCTTTGCCATGTCCGCAGCCATGAAGGCCATCGAGTGGCTCGTCCCAAGCTGGTACGTCACGGATGCGCTGACCGATCTCTTCCTCCGGGGTGCGAAGATCACCAGCCTCAGCGTCCTCACGGACCTTGCCATCGTCTGCCTCTGGAGCGTGGCCATCCTCGGCGTCGGCGTTCTGCTATTCGGGAGGTATGGCAAGAGATAGATTCTCAACCGATCGATACGCCGAGGACGATCTGAGTTGTGGGTGTGGTACGCGTGAAAAGGAGATCGTTGCCTGGTCTGCTCTTGGCGGAGATCGTTCTCGTTTCCACCTCAGCGTGCCTTTGCATGTCTGACAAGAGGGATCCAGATACCGGCAAGATCAGAGTTCTCAACATCGGCGCCGACGTCATCCCGGGAACCCAATCTCCCCTTGTGATCCTGCTCGCCGATGCCCTGATCGCCCATCAGACGGTTCCGCTTTATAGCTCGATATTCGAGGCAGGAATGACGGAGCGCTTCATGCGCATATACATGCCCAGAACGAAGGACCGGATGAAATCCGATTTCGATCTGCTAATGATATCGGACGCGACGGTCGACAACTTCCCGCCAAGGTACTTCCCCTGGATGATCTCATCGGTTCGGGACGGCGGTCTCGGTTTCCTCACCACCGGAGGCTCGGCCATGTACGGCGGGAGAGACAGCTACCTTTCTTGGGATTCCTCCACAATCGTGGAGATCTTTGCTGTCGCCTTCGCTCCCAGGGACATCTACTTCTCCGGCTCCACGAGGCCGCCCGTTTACTTGGCGCCTGTCGAAAAGCGGAACGAGTTCATTGGGTCCTTGCCGTGGGAGACGGCGCCGCCGCTGAACTACATGGTGCACATTGTTCAGACTAAACAGGGCGCCACGACCTTGCTCAAGCTGAACGTCCCCGAGGAGTACCCGGCCCTATCGTACTGGGACTTCGGCAAGGGCAGGGCAACGAACCTGATGTTCGACTGGTATCCATGGCGCGCGGCCGGCATCCTTGAGCCCTTTCAACAGTGGACCTATTACATCGATTTCGCCACGAATCTGATGTACTTCTCATCCGGGGTGAGCGTGCCTCAGGATCTGGAGCTTGTTCACTCCATCCGATCTTTGCTCAAGCTCTACGTCGAGAGGCGGACGCTGCTGGTCTCGCTTCTGGATTTCGTTGAGAGGTTCGGGGCCAAGGTTGCGAAGATGGAGGTCGAGGTTGGGTCGCTTGACTTGGAGTTCGCCCGTGCCCAGACGATGTATCGGGATCAGGATTGGCAGGGCACGAAGGAGGTTCTAGAGGACCTCCAGTCTCGCCTCACCAAGCTGGACGATGACGCCCTCAGGTTGAAGGACCGGGCCCTGCTGTGGATCTACGCGACGGAATGGTTCGTTGTCACGGCGACGCTCTTCGTCTGCGGGTTCATCCTCTGGACCCTGATGGTTCGGCGCAGGCTCTACGGTGAGGTCGGCGTCACCCGACTGCGATAGGTGATCTGTCCAATTCACTTCCAGAATGATGCGGGCATGGTCTCCGGCTTGCCCTCTATCTCGAGGGCGATCACGGTGTCGATCGGATCGGGCGAGTTCGACGGGAGCCCTTGGACGAAGAGCCTGTCCTTCTGCTGATCAAAGGGCAGGTTCCTGCCCGTCGCCAGCATGTAGGCCTTCAGGACGCGGTTTGCGATCCCGGCGACGACCGTCTGCCTTCCGGGCCAGTAGCAGACGTGTATGTAGACTGTGTTGCCCTTGGCGGTCACATGCCCCAGATGGGCCTGGCCGAATGGGGAAGGTCCGGCACCGTAGATCGACTCGCCGTTTGACTTCATCCATCTCCCGATGGCCCTCAACCTGGCCGCCTGTATGGGGGCGATCGTCCCGTCTGCCCTCGGTCCAACGTTCAGCAGGAAGTTGCCGTTGCCGCCAACGCACCTGGCCAGGTTGCGCACAAGCTGCATTGGGGTCTTGACGTTGGGGTCGCCGGGGTGGTAGCCCCACCAAAGGTCGTCCATAGTCATGCAGGTTTCCCAGGGTCGCTTGAAGCTCTGGATGTGCTGTTCGGGCGTCTCAAGATCGCCGGGTATCCCTGAGCGGTTGTTGATGATGATGTCGGGCTGCTTCGACCTGACCATATCATTCAGCGTTTGCGCATCCCATGCCTCCGCCGAGTGCGGCCAGGCTCCGTCGTACCAGAGTATGTCCAGCTTCCCGTACTGGGTCATGAGCTCGCGGACCTGGGAGTGGACGTAGCTGCGGAACTCCTTCCAAGCCTCCGGGTTCTTCTCCGGGCCCTCCCAATACGCCGGCCACCGCCAGTCCAGCAGGGAGTAGTACAGGCCGATCCGCATCCCGGCCTTCCTGCACGCATCGACATACTCCCCAACCAGGTCCCGCTTGGCTGCCGCCTTCACGGATGTGAAGTCCGAGACCTTGCTGTCGAACAGCGAGAAGCCGTCGTGGTGGCGGCTGGTAAGCACCATGTACCGCATGCCCGCCTCCTGGGCGAGCGCGACCCACTTGTCCGCCTTGTACCTGATCGGCTTGAACTTCTGGGCCAGGCGGGCATACTCGGCCTTCGGGATGCGCTCCTGGTACATCACCCACTCTCCGCGCGCAGGGACGGCGTAGAGGCCCCAGTGGATGAACATACCGAACCGGGCCTCCACCCACCATCTCAGCCTTTCCGGCAACTCCTGGGAATCGGCCATTGAACTCCTCCTGAACTTTCGTTCACATGTCGCGGTCGAGCCACCGTGATGCGGCTTCCACCGGGGCTGTGCGTGAAATGGTCCTGCTTATATTGATCTCTGTCCCGCTTTGAAGGGAGATGGGCTCAGGCTCGCTTCAGAACTGAGCCGTACTCGGCTATTGGCGGTGGCCCGTAGTTCCCGAGGTACTCGGCGTCAAGGTAGACGCCGAAGCTGGTTATGGATCGAAACCCATTCTTGGTGTAGAAGGCCACGTCCTGCTGCAAGACCCGCTCGTTGAACTGGAGCTTCTGCGCCGGCTTCCTCCACTTCGAGAATCGGGAGGCGTCCAACCAGTACTCAAGTGCCTCCGCATTCTTGGATCCGAAGCAGGCAAGGAGAGAGTCAAGCTTCTGCACATGCAGGGAATTCTCAGGCACGCTCGGGTCCCCGAGGGGCCTCTCGTAAGCCCTCCTGATGGGTGCAAACTCCAGAAAGACCCCTCTGGCAGGCCGAATTCTGGCGGGAGCATCCAGCGTGTTGAGGTACGAGAGGCATCCGAGGAGCGCCCTGGGGTACTTGGTTCTGAGGCTACCGGCGATGGAGTTGGCGACGAGCAGGTTCTGGTCTGACGCGGAGAGAGCCCTGCAGCTCTTGCACGAACACCATGGTTTGCCGTCGTCCGGCCACAGATGGAACCGGCCGGATGAGTATGACAGAGTCTCCGCCAGGCTCAGGGCGTTCGTGCAGACGGCCTCCACAGCTTCCTCGCTAGAGGGACAGAGGTTCCAGTCGCCGGTTCGTGCTCCGTCGGAATCCATCCTGAACCATTCTGGATGAGTGTCGAACTCCGATCTCGGAAGCAGCCAGCCCATGGCGTGGGCCTCGTACTCGACCTGGATGCCCAGATCCTCCAGCTTGGCTATGAAAGAGCATCCGTCCGATGACCGAGCGAATTCGATAAGGTCGCTCACTCCACCATGGAGCCCTAGCACGTTCAGCTCGGCACCAGCGAGCCACTCGATCCACTTGTCGTGGAGGTCGTATGGACTCAGCACGATCCCCCTGCGTTTCAGCATCGGCCTACATCTCCCGGGCACCGGCGAAGGCAATCGGAGGGACTACAGATCGGGCTGAGGGGATGCCGCAACTCCGCCCTAGGGTAGGGATTCCTCATCGGATGGTCACCGGTCAAGCGTGAATATGGACCGTCGGGTCCTGGCGATCTCCCGAAGCTCTGCAAGCTGGTCGCTCGTAATGGGGGCGAATCTGGATGCTATATCCAGAGCCATGCGCAGAAGTGCCTCTTCCCCAGGCGGTATGGCGGCGGTCACCGGCTGGGATAGCGTGAAACGCAGGGCAAGCTCGGCGATCCTCGGATCGGATGCCGGCCGGTACCAGCAGTTCGGGAATGCCTCCTTGTTGTCCCCGGCCTGCCATGGGCGCTCCGCCAGGGCCTTCAGCGCCAGACAGGCCATCCTGCGGTCGACCGCCATCTTCACAACCTGCGGGCCGAAACTCTCTTTCTCGAACAGCACGAAGTTGACGGGGAAGAGTATGGAATCGAAATCGTATCTCTCCATGCAGTCCAAGGCGGCCTTGACAGAGTGGGCCGAGAAGCCGATGTGCGATATGAGGCCCTGGCTACGCGCCTCCTTGAAGGCCTCCATCGCGCCGCCCGGGCCAAAGATCGTGTCAACTTCCTTGATGGAGTTTATCCCGTGGAATTGGTACAGATCTAGCCTGTCCGTACGCAGCCTCTTGAGAGACCGTTGAAGCTCGCTTGTGGCCTCCTTCCTCTTCCTGTGCGTCGTCTTGCAGGCCAGGAAGATCTCGTCACGGTGATCCCGGATGGCCGGGCCAAGGACCTCCTCCGCGTTTCCGTAGGTCGGCGCCACATCGATGTAGTTGACGCCACGAGCGAGCGTTTCATCGACGATGCGTTCCACCTCCGCGGGCGGAAGCCCTCTGACTGTCATCCCGCCCAGCCCTATAATGGACAGCCTCTCGCCGGTATGGCCGTAGGGTCGTCTTGGGATCGTTTCTGGTTCCCCCGGTGATTCCTCGATGGCCGACTCGAGTCTGAGCCAGGGCCTGGTGAACGACCCAAAAGTGTTTCTTACCGACATGGCCTTCGAGGTCGGTGACTGGTGGAAAGAGCTATCAGATCGGGGGCTGGAGGAGCGCTCCTCACGGTCATGATTGATGAGGCGATGACGCATGGCGACTATCGACACCAGCTACCCGAACAGGGACATAAGGGAGAACCACCTCAAGGCTCTTGAGTTCCGGTACCCGGAGTGGATTCCCTGCTCGGTCGGCTTCTCACCCGCCACTTGGAGGCACTACCGAGCCAAGCTCGAGGACCTAGTCGTTGCGCATCCCCTGATCTTCGGCGCCTACGAGAAGGGGAGGAGGGATTTCGACAGATTCGGCGGCCCCTACGCTGAGGGCTACTACACCGACAACTGGGGGTGCGTGTGGAGGAACATCCAGCCCGGCTTGGAGGGCCAGGTGGTCGGACATCCCCTCGAGGACTGGGCCGCCCTTGAGACGTACAAGTTCCCGGATCCCCTCGTCAAGTCGGAACGAGGCGAGTGGGACTGGGGCGCGATCCAACGGGGGGCCAAGGAGAGGAGGGCCAAGGGATTGCTGGTGGTGGGCGGCGGCGAACGCCTGTTCGACCGTCTCTACATGCTGAGGGGCTTCAAGAACCTGATGGCGGATATTGTCAGGGGTTCGCCCCAACTCGTAAGGCTGGTGAAGATGCTCGAGGAGCACGAGCTGCGCCTCGTCGGAAAGTGGTTGGAGATCGGCGTGGACATGATGGGATTCCACACCGACATAGGGATGCAGACGGGGCTGATGATAAGCCCGGCCCAGTTCCGGCAGTACATCAAGCCGATGTTCAAAAGCATATTCACGACATGCCGCAAGGCGGGGGTCCACGTTCACCTGAGCTCCGACGGCTGTCTGCTTGACATTGTGGACGACCTTGTGGAGTGCGGCGTGTCAGCCCATGACCCTCAGTTCCGGGCAAACACGCTTGAGGGAATTGAGAGGGCCTACAAGGGCAAGATGTGCATCGACCTTGACCTTGACCGGCAGATGTTTGCCTTCTGCAAGCCGTCCGACATAGTGAAGCAGATCAAGGAAAGCGTGGAAAGGCTCGGCATGCCGGAGGGGGGTTTGATGATGAAGGCCGAGATTAGCGGAACGAACGTTCCGCTCGCGAACATAGAGGCCATTTGCCGGGCAATGGAGCGCCACTGCCTTGGGAGATAGCTCAAGCAATTCAAGAGCCACGCGATACCGCGTTCCTGCCCATCTGCTTGGGTTCTAGGACGATGCGCATGGAAGCGTGATATTTTTCCCTACCAGGCCAACGGGTAGATCACGCAAGAACGCAAGATCTCACGGCAGAACAGAACTGGCATCTCGGATCGCCGCCCAACGGGCACGCACGGGCTCAACTACATTCCATGGATGGCGCTGCTCGGCTCACTGTTGCTCGTGGGATCATCGACCTCGGTTTCTGCGAATGGAGGGGTGCGGGTACCGATGCTCGGCGAGCTGCCCTTCCTTGACTGGATAGCCGCCGAACCCAGGTTCAAGATGACCAGGGCCCCTTTCGATCCGGCGAACGTCCTCACTTTCTCTGACGCATTGCGTTTCGCGAGGGTGTACCTGCCAAGGGCTGAAGCCGATCTTAAGGAGGGCTACGAAGGGGCGGTCTTCGGAGACTTCGCGCCGACGGTCATTCCGCGGACAACCCTCAATTGGTTCCAGTCGGCCGTATATGAGGGGATGGGCCTCGCCCTTATCGAGTTCGCGAACTGGGGAGGGTACAATAGGATCACCGAGTGGATGGTCATAAGCTTCTATGACGTCTTCCCGGCCGATGTGTACCTCAACGTCTTCCCGGCCGCGGCAGGACGCGCCTTCTACGTTGTTCAGAACCCAAACGGACCCCTCGGCCTACCGGGCATAGAAGCGGTTCCCATGAACGCCGGATACCACGGCGACCTGGGTGCTAGACTCGGTTCCACGGTCGAAGCGATCTGGAAGGGACGCAGGACCCCGGCCATGGTGACCTCCACCTACGGCGAAGGCCACACCCTTCAGCTGGACCAGGGATGGGACAACATTCCGGGGGCCACTGTGTCGGGCTACCAGTATCTCCCTGAGTTCATCTACAACCAGCTCTACTACATCGCGGGCATATCCTACCCTGAGGATCTGCAGCTTGTTCACGTCACACGCGGGTCGCTGATTGCCTACCATAATAGGAAGCAGGGCACCCTGGCGGTCGTTGATTTCGTCGAGAAGTTCGGTGCGAATCCGGCGAAGATCTACGAACGAATTGAGCAAATGGACGCCCGCTACGGCAATGCCACTGAGATATACCTGGAGGGTGAATATGAGGAAGCCGGGGACACTCTCTACGGTCTTCTCGAGGAGTTCACCGAGGTCGAAGACGATCTGATGGAGATCAGGGACCGCGCCTTTCTCTGGATCTATTTCATCGAGTGGTCCAGCGTCACCGCTGCTGGAGCCTTTTGCGGCGTTGCCCTATGGAGTCTGATGATTAGGAGAAGGCTCTACAGGTATGTGGGCACGACGAGGCCCGACAAGGTCTGACTCCATCCGCAACTTCCCCTGGATCTAGGGATAGGCGCAGCCCTGGCCGAATCAGTATCTAGGAGCGGCGTGGACCCAGAGGCGTCATCGGCCAGGCTTGTTGTGGTACGACTTGCGATGGGGGAGCAAGAGAAATAAACAACACGGAGAGGAGAAAGGCTGTGGACTGAGGAAGAATGCGGCACGATGCAAGACCCAGCTTCCTTTGGGTTTCGTTTGAGGACACCAACCCCTACTATGGGTGCTACGGTGACAGAGTCGCTCGGACGCCAAATCTGGATCGCTTGGCCGCTGAGGGTTGCAGGTGGACGAATGCGTTCTCCACGGCCGGCGTGTGTGCCCCTGCCCGGTGCGCCATCATCACAGGCATGTATCCGATCTCCATTGGCACCCACCACATGCGCACCACGCACACCAACCCCGCCACGCCGGAAATGCCGACACCCTATTCCGCCGTGGTACCGCACTACGTGAAGTGCTTCACGGAATACCTGCGCGCCGCTGGATACTACTGCATCAACAATGTCAAAACCGACTACCAATTTGACCCTCCGCTGACGGCCTGGGACGAGCTGAGCACCGAAGGTCACTGGCGCAATCGGCCCGACCCTGAGCAGCCCTTCTTCGCCGTCTTCAACCTGAACCGCACCCATGAAAGTGGCATGTGGCCGGAGAGATGCCCGGAGATCACCTTCGATCCCGAGGACATGAAGGTGCCACCATATTTCCCGGATACGGCTAAGGTGCGCGAAGCTATGGCTCGCATGTATACCAACATCGAGTACAACGACCGTATCCTCGGCGACCTCCTAGGACAACTCGAGAAAGATGGGCTAGCAGCCGATACCATAGTCTTCAATTGGAGCGATCACGGCCCTCTTCCGCGGGGCAAGCGCTGGCCCTATGATTCGGGCATTCGGGTTCCCCTAATCATCCGGTGGCCCGGAGGCCTGAAGCCAGGAAGCGTCAAGGAGGAACTGGTCAGTACCATTGACCTGGGTCCAACGGTGTTGTCACTTGCTGGCATCGGGATCCCCAGGCATATGCAGGGCGGGGCGTTCCTGGGAGCACAGGCAGCGCCACCACGCGAGTACGCATACGCCAGTCGCGACCGCCACGACGAGTCCTACGACATGGTGCGGGCGGTACGGGATAGGCGCTTCAAGTACATCCGCAACTGCAGTCCCGATAGGCCGTATCTGCCGTGGGTCCCGTATCAGAACAGGCATCCCATCATGCAGGAGATGTGGCGGCTGTACATGGCCGGCGAGCTCGAGGGGCCACAGCTGCTCATGTTCAAACCCCGGCCGGTTGAGGAGCTCTACGATACCCGCAGCGACCCACACGAGATACGGAATCTCGCGGGTGATGCCAAGTATGGGCCTGAACTGAGACGCCTTCGCGACGCGTTGGATGCCTGGATCCGGGAAGTGGGGGATATGGGCCGGATCCCGGAGGCTGAGATGGTCCGTCGGTGGTACCCGGATGGAAAGAAACCGCAGACCGCGCCACCGGTATTCATTCCGATCTGCGAACAAAGCCCAGGACAGGAAGCAGCGCCGGATGGTGGGACCTACAAAGCACCGGTGTTGGTGCAGCTCCACTGCGCGACGCAGGGCGCGTCCATTGCCTACACCTTGGAGCGAGGGGACCGCCCCCACTGGCTACTCTACACCACCCCGCTGCGCCTAGAAGAGGGTGTGACGAGGCTGAGGGCGAGGGCAATCCGGATCGGCTATGAGGAAAGCAGAGAGAGCGCCGCGACATACACGGTAGGTGCTTGACGGGAAAGCAGATCAGCCAGGGAGCCAGCAGTGGGTGCATTCCCCCGGGTCACAATTATCAAGGACCCGTGATATCGGGTCTGAATTCCCTTGAGAATGAACTTCAGAGGTTGACCGCTCCATGACCTTTTCCCAGAAGGATGAGATGAAGTCAAGTCGTCCCGCGACCGCCCTCGTGTCGGCTGCCTTCGCCCGGCCTGCCAAGGTAGTGCCCCGGATGAAACCACTCTGGACCGCGGCGC
>Ga0172366_10000739_pt1 | contig 24336 bp, 20 predicted proteins | sample LakKivSesite69cm_FD_114533 | JGI IMG/M metagenome (GOLD analysis project Ga0172366, IMG submission 114533) | Sediment microbial communities from Lake Kivu, Rwanda - Sediment site 69cm | ecosystem: Environmental > Aquatic > Freshwater > Lake > Sediment | place: Rwanda: Western Province, Lake...
CACAGGATTTGGCAAGGAGCACTCCTTGCCAATTCTGCCTAAGTGGCACAACTATCTCAGGGTTCGAGCTAACCCAATAGCCAAAGCGGTCAGAGCGATAATGACAATGGTACAAATTGTAACCGAGAAGCGCCTATTGATTTTGGCAAGCCTGTGTTCTGAAGCCCTTCTTTGCTTGCGCCTGCTACTCATATTGCCAGCAAATACCTTCGGGGAAACCTTGGTCTGAGATTGCTCTTACTTTGCGATTATAGACCGTCACCAAGTTCCCTGTCAATCTCGGCGGAACCTCCGCCTTGGTGTCTTACCTTTTTGCCAGTAGCTATCGTACCACCAGGGTCTGCCCATTATGCGCACCGTCCCGACAGAAGATGCTACAACGCGATTGGGGATGGAACTATATTCTAGAACATAAACACTTCACAAGATACGGATAATCAACTATGCTGGAACTAACCAGATTATAGTCAAACGGACGAGATTATAGAGAAACTAAACCAAACTGCTAGGCATTACTATGGAAATTAACAAAAACTTACTCACCCCAGAACAGGTGGCTGGAGTCCTCCAGGTTCATGTTCTGACTGTATACAGCTACATACGAAGGGGCAAGCTTAACGCCATCCGCCTAGGTCGAAGCTATCGTGTTGTTCCCGGCGACCTTGAGTGCTTTATCGAATCGCGCCGGACGCAAAAGATAACCAAATCAGAGGGCTAAACCTTTATGAGCTGCGGGACAGATTGTTAGATGGGAAAGCAGGAATAGTGATGATAGAAATGTTTCAGCGTGACCGCCGAGTGGTAGTTACTGGTCTGGGGGTAATCAGCCCCGTTGGTCTGACGGTTTCTAGCATGTGGGAGGCGCTCGTCTCTGGGCGTTCAGGGGTTGATTATATTTCCAGCTTTGACGCTGCTCCCTTTGAGACCAAGTTTGCTGCTGAAGTCAAGGGTTTTGATGTCAGCATATATGTTGGTCGGAAGCAAGCTCGGCACATGGATAGGTTCACCCAATTTGCTGTCGCCGCCAGCCTTCAGGCGGTGGAAGCGGCTCGATTGACGATAAACGCCGATAATGCCGAAGAGACCGGAGTCATCATCGGCAATAGTGTCTGTGGTCTGCTCTCAGTTTGTCACCAGTTCAGGGTGCTGAGTGAGATGGGCCCCAGAAGGGTCAGCCCTACTCTGGCGCCAACAATGACCGGAGATGCCGCTTCAGTTCAGGTCTCCTTGACGCTAGGTGCCAAGGGAATGAATTATGCACCATCATCGGCTTGCTCCAGTGGCAGCGACGCCATTGGTCAGGCATACGAGGTGATTCGCCAAGGCTTTGCCAAAGTAATGGTGGCTGGTGGCACCGAAGCGCCTATTGCTCCTATAATAGTGGCTGCTTTTGGTGCCATTCGAGCATTGTCAACAAAGAACGACAATCCGACGGCGGCATGTCGACCTTTTGATGCTGAGCGAGACGGCTTTGTCTTAGGTGAAGGTGCTGCTATGATAGTTCTTGAAGATGCTACCTATGCATTGGAGCGTGGAGCCCCCATCTTGGCTGAAATTGTTGGCTACGGCGCCACCAGTGATGCCTTCCATCTCACTCAACCCTCTCCTGACGGTGAGGGCGCTGCTAGAGCAGTTAAACTCGCCCTTAGAAGAGCTGACCTCAGCCCTATTGATATTGACTATATCAATGCCCACGGTACGGCTACCTTGCTTAACGACCGAACGGAAACCACCGTAATCAAGAACGTGTTTGGAGAGAGGGCTAAGCATGTTCCAATCTCAGCCAGTAAATCCATGCTTGGACACATGTTAGGGGCAGCGGGGAGCATTGAGGCAGTGATAACTGTCTTAACCATAAACCATGGAGTGCTGCCGCCGACTATAAACCTTACTCATCCCGACCCGGAATGTGACTTAGACTATGTACCAAACCAAGCACGCAAAGCCAAAATACGCACTGCCATGTCAAATTCCTTTGGCTTTGGTGGGCATAACTCGGCACTCATCTTCCGACAGTACCAATAGAAGTGCGCCAACTATTCGCTTGCACAAGTAAGTCAAAGCTGTCAAATGTCTAATCTTTTACTATTAACCTCCGGTAGCAATTCATTGCCTGTGTGTAGTATAGCGTAGACGAATAACAGCCCAGCAACGTGTGCTTAACATTACTGCGTAAGGGATATAAGCTCAGAAACAGCCTAGCTGAAGTGTTAAACATCTAATTGTTCAACCCATAATCAGGTAACCTGTGGTCAGCTAGAAGCTTACGTATACTTCCCTTCGTATGCGCCTAGTGAACACTGAAAGGGACTACCCCTCTCATGCAGGCTCTATCTGTTTCACCGGGAAATATGAGGGGCAAAGAAAAGGCAAGCTTCAGAACTTGCCTTCAAATTCAATTGGTAGCGGGGGTTGGATTCGAACCAACGGCCTTTGGGTTATGAGCCCAACGAGCTTCCACTGCTCCACCCCGCGCCGATGCTGTTATGCCAGGACCCTAGGTCAATCCTTAACTGTTTCAGTATAATGTTTGGCAGGATAATATGTCAAGGCATTTTTATTGAGGTCGCTTAGCAACCTATCCCCCTGCCCCCCTTCCCTTAATAAGGGAAGGGGGGAGTGTAGGTAAGAGAGGGGTTTCGCCCCTCTCTAAAGTCTCTTCCCCCTCTCCTGCATGATAAGAGCCAAAGGAGAGTCTAAGAGAGGCGAAGCCTCTCTTAAAAAATAACTTCCCCTTCCTAAGGGGAAGGAGATAAAGGGGATAGGGTTACAAGAAACTAAGGGGGTGAGGTTAATAAACAATCTCTTTTGTTGCTCTTATCTTGGGGGGTTGATGTAAACCGGCTCAACCCTGGCTTGGCTTTTTACTTTTATCTGGTTTCTCTTGCCACCAGGCTTTGAGTCGGCGGGCAACCTGCTTCTCATATCCCTGGCTACTGGGAACGTAGTAACGTTTGCCTTGAAGGGAATCGGGCAGGTACTGTTGCCAAACGAAATGTCCGGGGTAGTCGTGGGCATACTTATACCCCTTGCCATAGCCCATTTCTTTCATTAACGGTGTCACCGGATTGCGCAGGTGCAGAGGCACGGGCTCATCAGGGCGTTGTCTAATTTTCTCCTGAAGTTGAGAGTAGGCGTGATACAGCGAGTTGCTTTTCGGGGCGGTAGCTAGGTAGACTACTGCCTCAGCCAGAGCCAGATTGCCCTCAGGCATGCCGATGAAGTGGACGGCTTGCTGGGCGGCTACAGCTATCACCAGCGCCTGGGGGTCAGCCATGCCTATATCCTCTGAGGCGAAGCGAACCAGGCGGCGGGCAATGTACAGGGGGTCTTCCCCCGCCTCCAGCATCCTCGCCAGCCAGTAAAGGGAGGCATCGGGGTCTGAGCCTCGCATCGACTTGTGCAGGGCTGAGATAATGTCATAGTGTTGCTCTCCTGCCTTGTAATAACGTGAAACTCGGCGCTGGAGAGCATCCTCAATGGTTGATAGCGATATACGGCGCTTGCCGTCAGCATCAGGCGCCGTAGTCAGGGCGGCTATCTCTAGGGCATTGAGGGCAATCCGGGCGTCTTTATTTGACGTGATGATAAGGTGGAGCAGGGCATCATCATCCAGCTCTACATTTAGTCTCCCAAGACCATTCAATTCGTCCTTTAAGGCTCTCATGATTATGACCTGAAGTTCATCCTCGGCGAGGGGGTTCAGGGTGAGAACCTGACAGCGGGAGAGGAGAGGGGAAATAACCTCAAAGGAGGGATTTTCCGTGGTAGCCCCGATAAGGGTAATGGTTCCGTCCTCGACGAAGGGCAGGACAGCATCCTGCTGAGCCTTGTTGAAGCGATGAATCTCGTCGATAAACAGGATAGTTCTCTTTTGGTATAGCTTGTAGCGTTCTTTTGCCTCCTCAATGAGCCGCCGCAGGTCAGCTACGCCAGCACTGACAGCACTTACCGGGCTGAAGTGTGCTTGAGTGGCATTGGCGATGACATAAGCCAGGGTAGTTTTGCCGCTGCCTGGCGGACCCCACAGGATAAGCGACGGCACCTGACCGGCTTCAATAGCCTTTCGTAATACATGCCCCTGACCTACTAGGTGCTCCTGTCCAACAAACTCATGCAGGGCGGCCGGTCTCATCCTGGTTGCCAGCGGTGCCTCCTGCCTCTTTTGTTCCTCAAACTGGCGCTCAAACATGTCCATGAATCATCCTCACCCCCTTAATCCCCCTCCCCCTTCAGCCGAGAGGTATGAAAGGTATAACTAAGGTATAACTTTTGTTAAGACTTTTGCCTTGCCGGTAACTTAACGAGCTTAGCACTCTAGCTGCTGATGCTATGATACAGCCAGCATTTACCGGGAGTCAACTTGCTGCGTTAGCAAGCTGACCTGACAATCTACCAAGGGTAGTGGTGGTAGTGGGTGTCCCACCGCATTGTATGCGGTAATGCAATGGCGCAATATCAGGATGAGCATGACGCATCCTTGGGGCAACATAACAACTTTCTCTTTGGTTCAAGACTGAGCTTCACAGTGTGGAAATCCGGACAGCTCTCATTCCTTCCAAACAATTCTATGACTCTACCTATGTGCCTGCCCACCATATGGAGGATGCACTGGCACTACTCTGCCACTCTCTGCCCTCAACCACCCGAGGGGGTGTCCTACCCCCTCTGCCCAACACCGATTTTAATTTTGGACTGTGCACTTCAAAAATCCTGTTCATTTCCTCATATAGTCACCTAATTTTCACCTTCTCCGTACTATTTCCCCCTGAACTCCGCCTTCCTCTTCTGCAAAAAGGCAGCCATCCCCTCCTTCTGGTCCATGGTGGCAAAACAAAGGGCAAAATTATCTCTTTCGTAGCTTAGCCCACTGACGAGGTCAGCATACATACCCTTGTTAACAGCTTTCTTGGCTAATTTGATGATAAGTGGGCTCTTACTTGCTATAGTCTCAGCTAATTGGTTCACTGTTTTCTCCAATTTAGATTGTGGCACAACTCGGTCAACCAAGCCAATCCTCTCCGCCTCGTTGGCATCTATTATTCTTCCAGTGTATATTAGCTCTTTAGCTTTGCCCCAGCCTATTAACCTCGGCAACCTTTGTGTGCCACCACTTCCAGGGATAATCCCGATGTTGATTTCTGGCTGCCCAAATCTTGCGTTCGCTGAGGCAATTCTTATATCGCAAGCCATTGCTAATTCGCACCCTGCACCAAGACAAAAGCCATTAATCATGGCAATTACCGGGATATACAGATTCTCTATATCTGTAAACAGTTGTTGCCCCAACGTAGAGGCATACTCCTCCATTTCTATTGAACTTGCTTCCCTAAATTCGTTGATATCCGCACCGCTTGAAAAAGCCTTGTTGCCCGCTCCTGTAATGACGACTACCCGAACGGTATCATCACCCCTGACATTCTCTATTATGCTTTTTAACTCCCGCCTTGTAGCTTTGTCTAATGCATTATGCAACTCAGGTTGGTTAATAGTTAACTTGACTATGCCTCTCTCTTCGTCTTTACTTACTATGATTTTCTTGAAGTCCATCTTACCCTTCTCAGATTATCACCCTTTCTTCTTTTAGTCGCACTATGTCATCCCAGGTGTAACCTATTTCAAGGAGAACCTCTTCGGTATGTTGCCCTAGCATTGGAGCAGCTCTTCTTGGCATACCGGGGGTCTTGTTGAATCCACCCGGAGCCGTTATCAACTTTATCTTGCCAGCAATAGGGTGTTCGATGGAAACAAACATGTCATTTGCCCAAGCCTGTGGGTCAGATGCGACCTCACCAGTGGTTTGAATCAGCCCAAAAACACAGCCATACCTATCAAGGATTTCTTTCCACTCTGCGTAAATCTTGGTAGCGAATATTTCGTCAAGGAGAAAAACCAAGGAGGCGCTGTTTTGTGACCTTAATTGGTAGCTTCTATATCTAGGGTCCAACTCTAAGTCCTCTCTACCTATTGCCTTACAAAGCTCTGGCCAATATCGGTCACTTTGTGGCATAGCCAACACGATCCATCTCCCATCTTTAGTTTTGTAGTGATTAGTAAGCGGATTACCAGGATTACTCCTGTCTGCTTTGGGGATATCCTTGCCGGAAATGAGGCTTACTTGCACATCGGTGCCAAGCTGCCAAATACCGCAGTGATAAAGAGATAAGGTGACTTTTTGGGCAACGCCATTTCGTTCACGATGCCAAAGGGCTCCCAGTATAGCAGCTACTAGAAACCCTGAAGCTACGTGGTCCCCTAGGGCTGGTCGCATACAAGGCGGAGGAGCGTCAGGTTCTCGTAGAATATCTTGGATACCAGACCTTGCAAAGTAGGCACTTCTATCGAACCCGGGCTGTTCCTTGTCCGGGCCAGCTTCGCCATATCCAGTAAGCATGGCATAGATCAGATTGGGGTTAATGCGACTTAAGGTCTCATAGCTCATGCGCAATCTATCCAGAGCTCCACGCCTGAAATTCGTAAGAAAAATGTCTGCGGCTTTCACCAATCTGTAAACTACTTCGCGGCCTTGTTCATAGTCCAAGTTGATGGCAGCACTCCTTTTGTTGCGGTTATCAAGTTCAAAGGGGCCATTTATGCCCATCTTGGGGTAGTCGCCTCGTGTTTCTACATAGCCACGACAAGGGTCGCCACCTTGAGGGTCCTCTATTTTAATGACGTCAGCGCCCCAGTCACTCAATATGGCAGCAGCCCCAGGTACAGCCATCCATTGAGCCAACTCTACTACTTTTATCCCCTGCAACAGATTCATTCTATATTCTATATTCCCCTCTAACTATCTGAGGCGGTGAAGCCTCTGGATCTAAAACCGATAATCATAGAATCAATCCAGGTTACCGCCGCATAGGAAGATCAACCGAAATAAAACTAAGGATATAATATGCGTAATAGTTTAGTTTTTCCAAAAATTTGGTAGCATGTCAAAGAGTTGACATTTCCCGGCGTCCCTCCAGGATTCACCCCGGGGCCACCCTTCGCCGATAGTATATCAACCCCCTGCGAGATGTCAAGATATTTACGAGTAGAATTTGAGCCTGGTTCGATTAAGCCTCACCCCCTGCAGGAGCCTGGAGACCCTCTCCACGCCTTCATCACTCAACCTGGTGCCAACCCCAGTCCGCCAGTTTATCTCCCGAAATTCTCTCTACAAGCCCGGTCCCCGACCAAGCTGACCGCCATCTAAATAGATAGTCTGTCCGATCATGAAATCAGAGGCTGGTGAAGCAAGGTAGAGCGCCAGAAGCGCTATTTCTCGCGGCTCAGCCAGTCGCCCGGCGGGTATATAACTAAAAAGTATGTTCTTAACCACGGGATCCTTGATGAACTGTGCCATCATTTTGGTATTGGTATCGCCGGGGCCGATGGCATTGACGCAAATGTTATACGGAGCCCACTCTGAAGCCAAGCACCGAGTAAACATACTTAACGCGGCTTTACTAGCGCAATACGCAGAACTGTAAGGCGTGCCTAACTCGGCACTATTCGAGCTGATATTAATGACCTTCCCCTGCCTTCGCTTGAGCATGTGAGGCCCAACAGCTTGAACGAAGAGGAAGGCACCAGTTAAATTGGTATCTATCACCCTACGCCATTCTTCTGGGCTTAGCTGTTTATCCCAGTCCTCTCCCGCTAATTCCCATCCCAAGAACTTGAACCCAGGAAGGTAAACTACAGGCTTCATGGGGCCGTCAATGCCGGCATCATTGACCAGGATGTCAATCTTGCCAAAATGGGACAGGGTCTGCTGGACAGTCGCTTTTACCTGCTCTTCTTTAGCTACATCCGTAGGAATAGCCAAGGCTTTTCTTCCCATCTTTCGGATCTCTTCTGCTGTTTCCTCTATCTGCTCCACGGTACGGGCAGCCACGGTAACGTCTGCCCCAGCCTCAGCCAGGGTTAGTGCGATAGCCTTACCAATTCCCCGCCCACCTCCGGTGACGATGGCTACCTTACCTTCGACGCTAAATTCCTTGGGAATCATTTGATTTGCCCTCCTCTTATATTCACTTTGCCAGAATCATCACGCCCTAACCTACCTGAAATTTATCGTTATAGGCTTCCCCTAAAAGCTTCTCAATACTTTCAAGATAGGCTGTCTAAAAACCTTCTCTGCCGAAGGCTAATCACCGACCATCAATTGAAATCGCATTAGCTAGACCGCTGGGTTTGAGTCCGTCTTAAGAGGCTACCTTAAGCACCAGCCTCTCTCCAAACCCTGTTATCACCTGCATATAGCCACTTAATATCTTGTTAATCGCAGCTTTATCGGTATCTACTAACAACGGGTTGCCCTGAAGTGAAAGAATTTTATTTGGCGTAGCAACTACTACAATGTTCTCTTTGCCCACCCTTTTAATTACCTCGGCACTTATCTGCTGGTTGCCCCTGCCAAAGATATAGCCCTGCCTGCCAATTGCGGTTACTACTATCTTTGCCTTTTTGCCTTCAATGAGTTGTAGCAACTGTGATTCATTTAAATCTGAGCCTACCAGTTTTCTCTGATACACTGCATCCACACCCAGCAGTGTATTTTTTAAGCCCAGCTTGTCCATAATGGCTTGGGTGGTCGTTCCCGGGCCGATGATATACAGGTAGTCACCTTTCATATTGCTGATAACATCATCAGCAATGGCTGACATGGCTGCTTCATCCCCCGCAATGCTACCTTCTTTGGCACCCTGAGTCATCCCCCTTTCATAAGGTACCTTAAGGTAGCCATACAATCTGGCGCTGAGCCTGTTTTCCCGGAAAGCCTGCTCGTCAATGTCCATCACCTCAGCTTCCCGCAAGCGTAGGGCTGATGATTTTCCTGCCAGATATGCAGCTGTCAGCCTGCCGGCATTTGCCGGGGTGGTAGCGTATACAGCGGAGTGCATTTTAACGCCGGCTGGTATCCCCAGGGCTGGTATATTATTACCGATGGCGTTGTAAACATCTCTGGCGGTGCCATCCCCACCGGCAAAGAGCAGCAGGTCTACCTTCAGTTTTAGCATTCCTCTGGCAGCGTTTTTCGTATCTTTCGCTGTTGTGCTGCCTTTTTCTACCGAACCGATAACATCAAGGTTAAAGCCACACTCTTTAGCCTCATTTTCTCCCATTTCATAGGGATAGGTAATGAGTTCAATACTATCTTTAAGGCTAATAACCTCCTTGAGGGCTTCAATGGCTCGCCTTGGCGATTCCGGCTTAGAGCCTAACTTTATTGCCCTTTTAATTATTTCCTGCCCATCGCTCCCTTTAAGCCCTACCCGCCCCCCCATTCCGGCGACAGGGTTTACTATGAACCCAAGCTTTTTCTTTCCCAAATTAGCTCTCTCTGCTTGCTTAGTCTTGCCTTTTATCAAAGAATGTCAAAACCCACCTACCCCCTTCTTATAACAGAGGGGTGTAGGCAGGTTCCTCATATAAAACTGCTGAGCTTACTGCCAGAGTTCGCGGTAAATATTGCTAGCGCGCCAGCACACCCCCATCTATGACAAATTCGGAGCCGGTAACCCAGCTGGATTCATCAGATGCCAGATACAGGTCCATGTAAGCAATATCAATCGGTTCACCGATACGACCGATGGGGAGCCCCTTTCTTCTCAGTTCCAGGTAATCCTTAACTGACATTCCGAATTCCCTAGCTTCTTGCTCTGCCATCGGTGTGCGAACCTCGCAGGGTAGCACGGAGTTAACTCTAATCTTGTACCCTGCTTCGCAGCAGGCAATTGCTGCCTGTTTGGTTAGAGTTGAGACAGCACCCTTGGAGGCGCCGTATGCCGCTATGTTTTTACCTGCTACCTTGGCAGCAGTCGATGACCTGTTTATGATTGAACACAGCTCGCCGTTATCTTTCATGGCTTTAATGCCATACTTAACCCCCAAGAAGACACCGGTTGCGTTAACCTCCATTATTCGGTTCCACTGCTCCAGGGTGGTCTCTTCAAACGGCACACACACTATGATTCCGGCATTATTAACCAGTACATTTAACTTGCCATATGTTTTAACAACCTTGTTAACTCCTGCTGTCCAATCACTCTCCTTGCTGACATCCAGCTTGACAAAGATGGCTTCCCCACCACCCTTCCTGATATCTTCAACTACCTCTTTACCTTTAGCTTCATTGATGTCGGCAACTGCAACCTTAGCCCCTTCTTTGGCAAAGAGCCTGGCACTGGCCTCTCCTATGCCCATAGCAGCGCCGGTTATCAGGGCAACCTTGCCGTCTAATCTACCCATTTTAATGTCTCCTTTCCGTTCTCTGCCTTTACAGGTAACCTATGCTTCCTGATAGCCTATACCTGACTCCGGTATGGTGTTTCCCCCGTCAATAATAACAGGCGTGCCGGTTATGTATTTTGATTCGTCAGATGCCAGGAATGCTACCAGTTGACCAAACTCTTCTATTGTTCCCAGCCTACCCATCGGTATATGTTTTGCCCACTGGTTAAGAACGGCATCAGGGTTGGCTGGGTTTCTTTTGCTGGCGCTAATTTTTATCCATGGGGTCAAAATGTAACCAGGGCAGATAGCGTTTACATTTATACCATATTCAGCAACCTCAAGAGCCAGTGCCCGGGTAAAACCCCAGAGGGCGGCTTTGGTGGCTGCATAAGCGCAGTGTCCAATATCAGCAACCATAGGCCCTGTAACCGAAGATACATTTATTATTTTGCCGTATCTCTGCTCTATCATGCCTGGCAGCACTGCCTTGGCACAGTTAAAGGCTCCTTTGATATTAACGTCAAACTGTCTGTCTCTTTCTTCGTCCGGCATATCAACGAGGCGGAAACCACGCACTATGCCGGCATTGTTAACCAGGATATCTATTTTGCCAAGCTGTGCTAACACCTTCTTAACTACATCCTTAATCTCGGCTGGCTTGGTAACATCCATCTTGAAAGAAACAGCCTTATAGCCGTCTTCACAGATGCTTTTGGCAGTTTCGTGAACCTGGTCCAGAATGTCGGTTAATACCGTGGTGGCGCCTTCTTTTGCCATAACCCTGGCTGCTCCTTCACCATTACCTCTGGCAGCCCCTGTTATGATGGCTACCTTACCTTCCAGCTTTCCCATCTTATTTCCCTCCTTTTTTTCTGAGGAATGCCCGCCAGGTCATTGCCCATTTCTGCGGGTCATCAAATGTCTCATAATTTAGCTTGTGTATGGTAGAGTTATGGGGGGCCTTTTTGAGAATTTTCCGGTCTGTATAGGCCTCTTTAGATATCTGGGCCATTACTGCAGCCCAGTATTCACAGTCTTCTTTGGAATATGTTTCACAGGGCTCAGGGGTGAACGGTTCTGGAACTACCCACGGGTGATGGCTGGTAAAATATTGCTGAAGGCCATAATCTACCATTCTTCTCCGCACATCTTCAGTGCCGCAACCGGTTTCCTTTTCCATTTTCTCCCAGCTGTATCTAACCTGCTCAATTCTGCGCTTGCCGGTGTCGTAGTATTTTACTATACCCGGTATCTGCATAAGCATCTTGTCAAGGTAATGGTTATTCAGGGTGGATATCTGAGCAACCTTGAGCAAACCTTCTGCCCCCATGCTCATTATCCAGCCGTAAGCCTTAAGAACAGATGGAATGTTGCCTATAAATTCACTGGCCTTGCCGATGCTGTCCGGGCGGCCATATTCCAGATGATATTTTGTGCCATCAAAAGTCACCACAGGGTAAGGCAGGAATTTTGCCAGCTCTTCGGTACACCCATAAGCTCCACAACCCGGCCCCATAGACCCGTGAGGAGAGGAGAATGTCTTGTGCAGGTTAAAGAAACAGCCATCAAAGCCAGCTTCCTTGGCTCTGGTTATGCCCAGTATACCATTGGCATTAGCCTGGTCGTAGCAGCAGAGTCCCCCCGCTGTGTGAACAGTATCAACAAACTCTCTTATTTGCGGGTTATATATGCCTGTGTCCTCCGGGTTGGTTATCATTAGACCGGCGGTATGCTCTGAACAAACAGCTTTCAGGGCTTCAAGGCTGGGGCGACCGTTTTCTTCCGGCATCAGGGTAATAACCTTAAAGCCGGCCGTGTTTGCCGTAGCGGCGTTACAGGGGTGTGAGAAGATTGTGGTGATTATTTCATTTCGCTGGGCAAGCTCCCCTCTGGAAGCATGGTAGGCTGCTATGATGCAGACATTGGTGTAGGCAGCCTGAGAGCCGCCGCAAGGCTGAAAGGTAAATTTATCCAGCCCGGAGATTTCTCTCAGGAAAAGGTCAAGCTGGTACATTATCTCCAGGCAGCCCTGGATGGTATCCTCATCCTGATAAGGGTGTATTTCTGTCATCTGGGGCATTCTGGCCAGCATTTCATTTACCTTGGGGCTGTACTTCATGGTACAGGTGCCCTGGCTGATGTCAATATTTTCCTCCATGCCGACCGTCTGCTCGGAAAGGTGCTCATAATGCCTTAAAAGCTGTGGTTGTGATATCTCCGGAAGCGCCGGCTCTTCTTTCCTCCTCATTTCTTCCGGGATATAGGACTCGGCATCACCTATGGCCGCCTGTATCTCCTCTTCAACTTCAGGCATTATGATGCCTCTTTCACCTTTATTGCCCATTTCCATAATAACCGGCTCGCTCCAAACGGGAGCATGAAACTTTCGCAACTTTACATTCTTTTTCATCCGGCTAGAACCTCCCTTAAGGCATTGGCAAGCTTTTGGATATCTTCCTGGCTGTGGATTTCGGTTACACAGTATAGGGCACTGTTGCCCAGTTCTGGAAATTCCTTTGAAATATCATACCCGCCGAAAATATTGTATTTGAGAAGGGCTTTATTTATATCACTGACACTTTTGCCGATGGCGTCAAAGTTGACCACAAATTCCTTAAAAACATTCTGTTGAAACAGGGCTTTAACGCCTTTTACCTCAGATAGCAGTTTAATGGCATAATGAGATTTCTGTATGATAGTCTGCCCTATTTCCTTGAAACCTTTGGGACCCATCAGCGCCATATAAACCGCAGCGGTGATAGCCCACAGGCCTACAGCCGTTCCGACCCAATCTTTGCCTTTGTCTCTTAAGTCATACGAAGTTCTTTCTGACTTACACAAGTAGAACCCGTATTCCCCCTCTTCTACGGTGTCGGTGATGCTTATCAGAAGTGAGGGGTGTTCGGCGACATATTTTTCTTCATCTCTGGTAGCGATGAACCCGATAGAACCGCCACCGCAGTTCATATGTATTCCCAGAGATTGCGCAGTACCAACTACTATATCGGCTCCGTACTCGGCTGGTGGAGCCAGGACGCCTAAGGATATTGGGTCAACCCCTACGATACTTAGTGCCCCCCTGGCATGTGCCATCTCAGAGATTTTAGCGCCTTGAGGCTCAATAAATCCGAGAAATGAGGGGTTTTCAATATAAACAGCGGCTGTTTTTGATGATATTTTGCTCTCTAATTCGGTGATATTCAGCAGGCCTGTCTCAGGGTTATATCCAACTTGCTTAATATCTATATGACCTGCCGTATCTTGCTGCTGGCAGAAATTCTTTATTGTTGACAGCCTTGCCGGGTCAATTGTTCTGGGTATTAATACCTCATTCCTGCCCGTTATTCTTGAAGCCATACGAATTGCGTTACCGGCAGCAGCTCCCCAGCTATAAGTAGGAACACTTACCACCTCCATACCCACCAGTTCACCCATCTGGCTCTGAAACTCGAACCATGCCTGAAATTTTCCCAGGTTGGCATAAGGTGAACCTGTATAAGCTGTCAGAAATTCTGAGCGCTGGTTAATCTCGTCACAGACCGCCGGTACATAGTGTTGCCAGCAACCACCACCGAGAAAGTTAAGGTTTTCCTCACAGGTCTTGTTTTTTAACAGGATGCTCTTCACGTATTTCTTAAGCTCGTACTCGGATAAAAGAGGCTCTGGCAAGTTCAGTTTTCGTCTAAGCCTTAGTTTTTCTGGGATTTCTTCATAGAGAGTTTCTATGTCTGTCACCCCCACCTCTTTAAGCATCTCCTCGGTTACCTCGGGGACTGAATTCGGGATATAGGGGTGGATAAAAGGTTTTTCTCTTGCCATATTCACCTCCCCTGTTTCATTTATTTTTAGATAGCCTTATCTTTCAGGCTCTTTCTCTGGCAGGTAGTGGTTTTTAAGGGCTGCTACGTCCTTCAAGCCACTGCCAGTTAAAATGCAGACTACTCAGGCTGTCTAAAAACCTTCTCTGCCGAAGGCTAATCACCGACCATCAATTATCTCCGGCGCCTTAGTCGTTATCCCTTGAAAGCTATCACCCCCTTTCGGCTACTTTTGTTCACCTCAGGGCTGATTTTACACCTCGGCCTTGACCAAAGTCAATTGTTCCTCCTTGCCCTGGGCAGCTTGACCAACGCCAGCTACCAGATTGTGATTGAAGGGATGAGTTACCGCGAGCGGCTGTCTCCACACCGAAGAAAGGAGGTGTTGACTACTATGAGCACGATGTGATACAACCTAATCAACCGGGTGGTTCAAAGATAGTGGTTATTGACTTGCCAAAGAGCATCACCTAGAAAAGAGTATCTAAAGAGCTGACTAAGCTGCTACTGACACTGAGGTGCTTCTCGTCCTTGAATCCTGGGTTTTGATTGGGGGGAAAGATGAATACCGGTGACGTAAAATTCATAAATTCAGCCGGCGAAATAGAGGCAACAGCCGGAACTACCAATGAAGGAGATGTATTTATACGAGTCAAACCACTGCATAAGGGTGAAGGCGTGCGTACAACATTGCAAAGCAGAGTAGAATCATTATACAAAGATGAAATATCAAAGGTAGTAAGGAAGAAGCTACAAGAATTAGGGGTATCAGATATATACATTGAGATTAATGATCGGGGAGCACTGGATTATGTATTGAATGCAAGATTGGAAACTGCAATTCTTAGAACTTCAAGGGGAGGCAGATGATAGGCAGATCAGCGATATTTATACCGGCAAATATACCATCTATGATAAATAGTGCCGTGGTTCTTCATTCAGATTCAATTGTTTTTGATTTGGAAGATACTATTCCACTAGAAGAGAAGGATTCTGCAAGAATTTTATTGAGAGAGGCTTTCAAAAGCCTTGATTTTATTAGGGAGAAGAATATCTTAATAAGAGTAAATAATCCTTCCACAGCTTATTTTGATGAGGATATAAAGGAGATAGTACCATTGGGCGATTACCCATTAGTCATTCCTAAAGTAGATCTATCAAATATGTCAATAGTCAATGAGAAGCTGGAGAGAATTGAAAGTGAATATAAATTGAATTATCAAGTACCGATTGCTCCCCTTGTTGAAACCGCTTTTGGAGTTGAGTATATCAATCAAATATTAAAGTCATCAGAGAGGATAATAGCAGTTTTTTGGGGGGCTGAAGATTTCACTGCAGATATGGGGATTGCTCGAACACCTGAAGGTAGCGAATTATGGTATTCACGTTCAAAATTGACTATCGCAGCTCATATAGCAGGAGTCGAGGTCATAGATACCCCATTCACAGATATCAAAAACCTCGCAGGACTGAGAAAAGACGCCGCTGTTGCTAAACAGCTAGGATTTACTGGAAAAGCTGCAATACATCCGTCGCAAATTGATGTGATTAATGAAGTATTCAGTCCGTCTCAAGAGGAGATAGAATATTCACTAAGAGTAGTTAAGGCTTTCACGGAGGGCAAAAAAGAGGGAAAAGGAGTTGTTTTGGAGAATGGCCGGATGATAGATAAACCGGTAGTCACCAGGGCAAAACTAATTCTGAAAAAAGCCAGACTGGGGATGGGGGAGGAAGAGTAAAATGATTAATTCGGTTGGTAGAGAAATCCCCGATGCCATTGAAGGCTACAAGAAGGTGGCCCCATTTAAGGGTGCTTTAAAACATATTGAAAGGAGCGGATGTAAAACTCATCCTTCATACCGCGTTAAACTTGGGCGAGAGAAAGTCCTAAGCAGCATCAAAGAGGCTATACTTAAGGTTGAGTTAAAAGACGGGATGACTATATCATTCCACCACCATCTTCGAAATGGTGATTATGTTACAAATATGGTTGTTGATGAAATAAGTAAACTTGGGATAAAAGAATTAAAACTGATGCATTCAGCATTGTTTGATATTCATGAACTGCTACTTCAACATATTAAGAACGGAGTGATTACAAGTATTGAGGCGGATTACATTTCTAGTGGGCTAGGAAAAAGGTTATGCCAGGGTCTCAAGGAAGGAACCATTAGGTTGAATGAGCCAATAAAATTATTAACGCATGGAGGACGAGCGAGAAGGATAGAGTCTGGAGATACACATATTGATGTAGCCTTTATTGCTTCCCCAACGGCGGATATCTACGGAAATATCAACGGTGTCGATGGCCGATCAGCGTGTGGCTCCTTAGGATATAGCTTTCCTGATGCAGAATATGCAGACTATGTGGTAGCAATAACCGATAATCTAGTTAGCTATCCACTCTCATATATTAGCATTGATCAAACTCATGTTGATTACGTTGTAGAAGTAGACAAAATCGGAGATGCAACTGGCATTGTATCGGGAACTACAAAAAGTGTGCCAGGCCTTGTAGGCACCGAAATTGCGTATCGCGCTGCCAAAGTTATTGAGGCTTCCGGATTGTTGCAGACTGGTTTTTCTTTCCAAACTGGTGCTGGCGGGATTTCATTAGCAACCGCACAGTATCTCGGGGAAATAATGGTATGTAAAAAATTAACGGGCAGTTTTGGCTTAGGAGGGATAACTAGTTATTTTATTGATTTATTAGACAAGGGTCTGTTAAAAGTTTTGTTAGATGTCCAAGATTTTGATTTAAAAAGTGTTGAATCGTTGAAAAATAACCCAAATCATGTGGAGATAGGAGCTTCAATGTATGCAAATCCACACACAAAAGGTTGTGCAACTGATATGTTAACCGTTTCCGTACTTGGTGCTACAGAGATAGATGTAAATTTTAATGTGAATGTAACCACTGCATCAGATGGGACTATCATAGGCGGTTCAGGAGGTCACAGCGACTCCGCTGCTGGAAGCAAACTATCTATAGTAGTAGCACCGATTATGAGAGATAGGATTCCAATTGTTGTGGATGAAGTATTGACTGTAACCACGCCAGGAGAAACCGTTGATGCTTTAGTTACCGAAAGAGGCATTGCAGTTAACCCCAAAAGAGAAGATTTATTAGAGAATTTGAAAGGGGCTAAACTGCGAATCCTTGAAATTGAAGAACTAAAAAATATGGCCTATAAATATTGTGGAGTGCCTAGAAGGCCGGAGTTTAAGGATAAAATCATAGCGGTCCAAGAGTATAGGGATGGAACAATTATAGATGTTATTAGGGAACTGGTTTAGAGACTTATTAAGACCGATTGTAATGGTTCAGTCGTTTTCGGACAAATCGATGGTTGCCCCGGAGAAATGTCATCCCAATGTTACACCACCCACTTTTTTGACATCCACTCCATTTCCCAGGCTCCTGAGAGATACGTCAGCAGCATGAAACGAGCTACGCACTAGCGGACCAGAAATAACAGCAACAAACCCCATTTCCTTTCCCCTATTTTGATATTGTTCAAACTCTTCAGGGGGGATGTACCTGACCAGCTGGTGGTGCTTTAGCGAAGGCGGTAAATACTGACCTATCGTTAGAATCCCACAGCCAGCCTGCCTAAGATCAGCCATTACTTCAATGACCTCCTCCCGAGCTTCACCTAATCCCAACATGAGCCCTGATTTGGTTAAAAGTCCACCACTGAAGAGCTTGGCTTGCTTTAAAAGCTCGAGGGACCGCTGATATTTCGCCTGAGGGCGAACCTCAGGGTAAAGCCGGGGTACCGTCTCTATGTTATGGTTCAGAACAGCCGGGAAGGCGTCTATCACTGTCTGCAACGCAGATAGTGAACCCTTGAAATCAGGGATAAGGACTTCGACCCTGATATTGGGGTCATACTTATGGATGGCTCTGATGGTTTGGGCAAAGTGGGAGGAACCACCATCGGGAAGGTCGTCCCTGGTTACAGAGGTAATAACCACATAGCGGAGCTCCAATTTGTTGACTGCTTCCACAATATGCTCTGGCTCCTGGGGGTCGGGGACTTGGGGCTTTCCCTTTTTTACTGCACAGAAGGTGCAATTGCGAGTGCAAATGTCACCCAGTATCATGAAGGTAGCAGTACCTTCAGCAAAGCATTTTGGCCGGTTGGGACAACGGGCACTTTGGCAAACGGTATGCAGCTTCAGGTCACGGGTGAGCCTTCTCATTTTGTTCAGTATGGCAGGCTCGAGAGGACTTAGCTTCAGCCACTCAGGGCGTCTAGTATAGCCAACCATTTATCATCCCCCGGCTCGCAGCTTAAGCCAAATGTCTCCGAGAAGGAACGAAGTAATTTTTCTATGACGGTTTCCACCCCTACCCGATGTCCCAATAATTCTGAAACTGAGGTTATCACTCCACTTGCCAAGCCACAAGGTCTTATATATTCAAAATACCGCAGGTCGTTAGTTACATTCAAAGCAAAGCCGTGCGTAGTAATGTAGTGGCTAACATGTATACCTATGGAACAAACTTTCTTTTCACCCACCCAGACGCCGGGGTACTCTGCCAGCCGGTGACCCTGGATACCAAGAGCCAGCAATAACTTGATGATAACAGCTTCTAATTTCCAGATATATTCACGCACACCAAGACCATTTTCTTTAAGGTTAATGATGGGATAGCCTACAAGCTGTCCTGGACCATGGTAGGTGCTGCCGCCCCCCCGATTGGTATGAAAGACAGCTATTCCCTCTTGAGCTAGTGCCTCTGGAGGAACAATTATATCCTCTTCACCCCTAAACCGCCCTATGGTGAAAACCGGTGGGTGCTGGAGGAGCAGTAATACATCACCAATTTTGCCCTCAGCTCTCGCTTGCATTAGTCCTTGTTGTAGCTTTAAGCTAAGCTCATATGGCACTATCCCCAAGTAAGGGGCGATACACACTTTCTTGCTGGTAGAAATACTCATCAGTAAAGCTCTACATCCTTAGGAAGTGGATGGCACCGTCGAGCTGCCCCATTGCTGTTTCGCGCACTGCCTCAGGTAGAGTGGGATGGGCGTGGATAGTGTGGACAATGTCCTCAGCCGTTACTCCTAGTTGTATGGCAAGCGCGCCCTCGGCGATGAGGTCGCTGGCATGGGGTCCCATAATGTGCATTCCTAGAACCCTATCATTATCGGCATGACAAATCATCTTAACCATGCCCGTCGTCTCGCCCATGGCTACAGCACGGCCGCAGGCGAGGAAGGGGAATTTGCTCACTTTATAAGGAATCCCGCTATCATTTGCTTCCTTCTCAGTGATGCCAACACCGGCTATCTCGGGTTGGGCAAAGATACAACTAGGGACAGCGTGATAATCGGCTTGACGGGGATGACCAAGGGCATTCTCAACAGCTACCTCTCCCTCATAGGAGGCAACATGCGCCAGCATGTTCTTGCCAACAACATCCCCGATGGCATAAACATCTTTGATATTTGTCTCAAGGTGTTCATTCACCACGATAGCTCGCCCGTCCATCTTTATACCGAGTTGTGATAAGCCCAGGCCCTCAGTATAAGGGGCACGCCCGGTAGCCATAAGAACCATCTGCCCCTCCACTCCCTGCTCACCCTGTGGAGTATCCCAAACCACCCTGAGAACGGCTCCATTCCTCTTAATAGCCTTAACCGCAGCTCCAATTTTGACTTCAATACCTTGCCTCGGCAAGGTCTGGGCGAAACGTCGTCCAACCTCTTCATCAATAGGCTCTAGCCGGAGAGGACGTCTTTTAACAATGGTTACCTTTGTCCCCAACACATTAAAGATGCTAGCGAACTCAACACCCACATAACTACCCCCAATGACCACAAGGCTCTCCGGGGGTTCTGTTAACTCAAGGATATCATCAGTGCTCAGCACCCCAGGCAGGTCTCTACCAGGGATAGGAAGTGGAGTCGACTCGGAGCCAGTGGCAATAATAAGCTTCCTGGTTGCTATCTCTTCATCATTCACTTTAACCAGGTATGGAGACAGAATGCAGCCAGTACCCCTATAGATACTTATCTTGTTTGCTTTCATTAACTGTTCAACACCGGACACTAATTGGCTAACGACATTGCTTTTACGAGCCATAATCTTGGGAAAATTTATCTTGATGTTGTTAACCTCTATTCCGAAATCGTTTGCCCTTCTTGCTTCAAGGAGCACCTCCACGCTTCTGGTAAGCGCCTTGGTGGGAATACAGCCTCGGTTAAGGCAAGTACCACCTAGCTTGTCCTTCTCAACCACAGCCACTTTAGCCCCCCGGTGAGAAGCATGAATTGCTGCCACATAGCCAGCAGGACCGCCTCCAATTATCACTATGTCCTTTTCATCCAAAGCCTTAACTCCTCATCTCCCAGCGTAAGTCGGGATTTCTGGCAGCTCTGACGTCGTCCAGGCGCCTAACCGGTGTGTTATGGGGAGCAGAATGCAAGATTTCAGGGTTTTCCTCGGCCTCTCTGGCTATTTCTTTCATAGCCTCAATATAAGCATCCAGTGTTTGTTTGCTCTCTGTCTCATTAGGCTCAGTCATGAGGGCTTCGTCAACTATCAAGGGGAAATAGACGGTGGGGGGGTGAAGACCGTAATCAAGCAAACGCTTGGCGATATCTAACGTATGAACACCCTTTACCTTTTGGCGTTTCCCCGAAAACACTACTTCATGCATGCAGGTGCGGTCATAGGGCAGGTAATAATATGGTTTTAGCCTCTCCTTAAGGTAGTTAGCATTTAGAACAGCGTTCTCGCTGACCTCCTTTAGCCCTTCGGCGCCCAGAGAACGGATATAAGCATAAGCCTTAACCATTACACCAAAGTTTCCGTAAAAATTAGCTATCCTCCCTATAGACTTAGCTGGTGAGACAAACTTATACTTCCCATTATTCTTAGTTACCAAAGGTGAGGGCAGAAAATCAGTCAAATTTTCCTTAGCACAGACCGGACCTGAGCCTGGTCCGCCACCCCCATGGGGGGTACTGAAGGTTTTATGGAGATTTAGCTGGACATAATCATAGCCCAACTCTCCAAATTTCACCCGCCCCAAGAAAGCATTCAAGTTTGCCCCATCAGCACCCAGAAGTCCCCCCCTTTCATGAACCAATTGGCTAATTTCCACTATTTGTGGATCAAATAGACCTAAAGTGGTAGGCATGGTTAATGTTAAAGCAGCCACCTCCTCATTCATCACCGATTCCAGACTTTTCATATCTACATTACCTTCACTATCGGAAGCCACGACACCTATCTCAAATCCGCACATAACAGCACTAGCCGGGTTGGTTCCATGGGAAGAATCGGTTAATAGTATCTTCTTCCGAGCTTTACCCCCTCGGTGTTGATGGTATGCTTTTACCATTAGCAAGCCGGTAAGCTCACCATGGGCTCCGGCTATAGGAACCAAGCTGGTGGCATTCATGCCAGTAATCTCAGCTAAATACTCTTGCAGCTCGAACATAAGCTGCAGGGCTCCCTGAACAGACTCCTCTGGCTGGTGGGGGTGAATTGAAGCAAAACCGGCAAGTTTGGCAATATCCTCATGCCATTTTGGATTATATTTCATGGTGCAGCTGCCTAGTGGGTAAAATCCCGTATCCACTCCGTAATTGAGCTTACTTAGGGCGGTGAAATACCTCATTAGCTCAACCTCACTTACCTCGGGTAGCTTTAGTTCTCGGCGGAGTAGCTCCTTAGGGGGCAACTTGGCCGGAGATACATCTAGAGTTGGTAGACTGCACCCAATCTTGCCCGGCTGGCTAATGTTAGGAAGTAAATAATAATGACTCATTTCTCGCTCCCCCTAAAATGCTCCTAGAATTTCAACCAATTTGTCTATCTCCTGTTTGGTGTTCATCTCGGTAACACAGAGCAGCATACTATTGTCTATTATGTAGCTTATATCTAAACCACCGATTATTCCTTCCTTGAAAAGGGCTTGGTTAATCTGGGAGGGTGCTATTGGGCAACGAATGACAAACTCCTTGAAGAAAGGCTTTTGAAAAACGAGGGAATATCCCTTGAGCTTAGCTACTTTTTCGGCAGCATAGTGAGCCTTGTGATAGCATAGCTCAGCTACCTGTCTCAGTCCTCTTTTGCCCAAGGTAGCTAGATAAACCGCTGCGGCTAGGGCCATCAAAGCCTCACTGGTGCAGATATTAGATGTAGCTCGCTCTCTTCGGATATATTGCTCGCGGGTCACCAAGGTCATCACATATCCTGGCTTACCCTCAACATCCACCGTCTTGCCCACAATCCTGCCTGGCATCTGGCGCAAGTATTCTTTGCGACAGGCAAAGGCGCCCAAACCTGGTCCCCCAAAGCTTGTCGGGTTGCCCAACGCCTGACCATCAGCAACAGCAATATCAGCCCTATAATCCTCTGGTGGCTTAAACATCCCTAGCGAAATAGGGTCAACTATGGCAATGAATAAGGCCCCAATATCATGGGCTTTCTGAACATAGGCTTCCATCTCTTCAAGATAGCCAAAGAAATTGGGCTGTTGGACTATTAAACAGGCACAGTCCGAAGATAAGCTTGAGTTTAACTCTACCGTCTCTATAGAAAGGTTCCGACCCGTAACATAAGTATTTATCACCTCACGATAGGTCGGGTTTACCGTGGTTGACACAGCAACCTTGTTCTTTTTCTTTATTATACATGCCATTATGGCTGCTTCCCCAGCCGCTGTGCTGCCATCATACATTCCAGCATTGCTCACTTCCATCCCGGTGAGCTGGCAGACCAGCGACTGGTATTCGTAGACGGTTTGTAGTGTACCCTGGCTGACCTCGGCTTGATATGGAGTGTAAGCAGTATAGAACTCGCTTCGACCGGTAACGTGTTCAACCGTGCTCGGAATAAAGTGCCGGTAGCTACCGCCACCTAGAAAACAAGCATAATTATCCAAACTGGCATTACGGCTTGCCAGTTGATGGAGTTCTTTTTTGAGTTCTAGCTCAGAGAGAGGAGGCGGCAACTTGAACCGGGCATGGCGTAACTTTTCAGGTATATCCTGAAATAGCTCCTCAATTGAACTGACTCCGATTTCCCGCAACATAGCCCTGCGGTCAGCATCAGTATTGGGTAAATAAGGTGATGGCATTAGTCTTATCCTCCATCTATTCTGACTCTTCTTCAGATAACTCAGCTACAAATTTATCATACTTGTCGCTATCCATTAAGGCATCAAGCTCTGAAGGCTTGCTCAATTCTAACCTAACCAGCCAACCAGCTCCGTAAGGGTCTTCATTCACCAGCCCAGGCTCATCGATGACAGTTTGGTTGATTTCCAATACCTGCCCACTAACTGGTGAGAAAATGTCTGAAACTGCTTTCACTGATTCGACCTCACCCATCTTCTTGAACTGTTCCACTTGAGTGCCCGGGGCGGGCAAGTCCAGATAAACTATATCTCCCAACTGAGATTGGGCATAATCGGTAAGCCCTATACTCCCCTTATTCCCAGGCTCAGGACGAATCCATTCATGTTCCTGTGTGTACTTACAGTCTTTTGAGTTCATTTTACGCTCCTCTTTGGTAGAATCGCTTATTAACTACTTGAGCAGCCGCTGGTTTGTTGCGAATCATTATCTCAATATCAGTGCCGATGGTGGCTAGCTCAATAGGAACATAACCCAGGCCAATACTAACACCTAGAGTTGGCGCATATCCACCACTAGTAACCCTGCCCACCTCTTGGTCAGATTTGAAAATTTTGTAAGCTGAGCGAGCTATCTCTCGCCCTTTCACTTGAAAGCCAATGAGCTTGCGCTTAACACCTTGGCGCTTAATCGCAAGCAGAGCACTTTTACCGATAAACTCGCCCTTGCCAAGGTCTACTAACCACTCCAGTCCAGCCTCAAAAGGATTGGTGCCTGTATCCATGTCCTGCCCATACAACAGCATACCGGCTTCCAATCGCAGGCTGTCACGTGCCCCCAAGCCACAGGGCTTCACTCCCTGTTCCATAAACGATTCCCATAAGGGTAAGGCATTTGCCGCATGGCTAATAATCTCAAAGCCATCCTCTCCGGTGTATCCCGTTCTAGCCACAAATACGCTTAGACCGCCTATCTTCGTTTGGGTGTGACCAAAGCGAGGTAAATGGGAGACACCCTTCAGATTCTTCAGTTGGCAAACAGATGGACCCTGGACAGCCAGCATAACCGTATCAGGAGATGTGTCCTCAATGATGATATCAGGGTCTGAGCCTGAGCAACGGCATAACCAGTCAAGCTTTTGCTCAATATTGGCTGCATTCCAAACTATTAAATACCGGTCAGTCCCTACG
>Ga0172366_10000741_pt1 | contig 24300 bp, 16 predicted proteins | sample LakKivSesite69cm_FD_114533 | JGI IMG/M metagenome (GOLD analysis project Ga0172366, IMG submission 114533) | Sediment microbial communities from Lake Kivu, Rwanda - Sediment site 69cm | ecosystem: Environmental > Aquatic > Freshwater > Lake > Sediment | place: Rwanda: Western Province, Lake...
AGACAAGAATGTCTGCCCCCACCCGTATCAAAACCGCAAGAGTACCGGTGGGGCAGGCATTCCTGCCTGCCCAAGAGGTAGCGTAACAGAACCGAAAAGGCCCATCATAGAGGTTTTCAACAAAGCCAGATGGCTTGTAGCAACGCATACCCGCACTTCTATGAGGGAGGCTGCTCCATGACGACGAACCACTCACGCTTTGCCCTTGGGCTTGACTACGGCACCGAATCGGCCCGCGCACTCCTCGTCAACGTCGAAGACGGCACGGTCGCCGCGACCGCCGTCGCCGAGTATCCGCACGGGGTGATGGACCATGCCCTACCGGATGGCACGCCTCTCGGCCACGAGTGGGTGCTTCAGGACCCGGACGACTACCTTGCGGTGCTTGCAGAAACGGTGAAGAAGGTGATGCGGCAGGCCAAAGCCAAGCCGGAGCAGGTCGTCGGCCTGGGGGTGGACTTCACCTCGTGCACGATCCTGCCGGTGGACGCGGAGAACGTCCCGCTCTGTCGGAAGGAACGCTTTCGTCGCACGCCGCACGCATGGGTGAAGCTCTGGAAGCACCACGCCGCGCAGCCGCAGGCGGACAAGCTCACGAAGCTCGCCACCGAACGGGGCGAACGCTGGCTCAGGGTCTACGGCTACCGGCTCTCGTCGGAGTGGCTCATCCCGAAGACGCTTCAGATCGTCGAAGAGGCGCCAGAGGTGTACGATGCGGCGGCAAAGGTGCTTGAGGCGGGCGACTGGCTCGTGAGCCAGCTCACCGGCGTGCGCGTGCGGAGCAGTTGCAACGCCGGATACAAGGCGTGCTATGTGAAAGGCGAAGGCTACCCGTCGCCGGAGTTCCTCCGCGCGCTCCACCCGAAGCTCGAAGCCCTCGTCTCGACGCGGCTTGACGACCCGATCCTCCCGCCGGGGGCGCGTGCGGGTAGGCTGACTGCCGATTGGGCGAAGCGGCTCGGCCTTCTGCCGGGTACGCCGGTGGGGGTGGAGATCATTGACGCGCACTCGGCGGTTCCCGGCTGCGGCGTGAGCGAACCACACGAGATGGTGCTCGTCATGGGGACCTCGACCTGTCACATGCTCATGAGCCACGAGCGGGCGTTCGTGCCGGGCGTCGCCGGGGTGATCGAGGACGGCATCCTGCCGGGGCTTTACGGATACGAAGCCGGGCAGGCGTGCGTAGGGGATCACTTCGCGTGGCTCGTGCGCCAGGGCCTGCCCGAAAGCTACGTCCGCGAAGCGAAAGAACGGGGCCTCGACGCGCACGGACTGCTCACCGAGAAAGCCTCGCGTCAGAAGCCCGGGCAACATGGACTCCTCGCGCTCGATTGGTGGAACGGCAACCGCTCGATCCTCATGGACGCGGACCTGAGCGGCCTCATGGTCGGCTATACGCTCGCGACGAAGCCGGAGGACATCTACCGTGCCCTCATCGAAGCGACCGCCTACGGCACGCGGGTCATCGTCGAGGCGTTCGAGGAGCGCGGCGTGGGGGTGAAGGGCCTCGTGGCGTGCGGCGGTCTTGCGGCGAAGAACGCGATGCTCATGCAGGTCTACGCCGACGTGCTCGGCAGAACTATCCGCGTCGCCGCCTCGGAGCACACCTCCGCGCTCGGTGCGGCGGTGCTCGGGGCCGTTGCGGCAGGAAGCGACGGCGGACACGCCACAATCGCCGATGCGCTCGCGCACATGGTGAAGCCGCCCTCGCGTGAGTTTGCGCCCATTCGAGGCAATGTGGAGACGTACGACCGGCTCTACGCGGAGTACAAGACCCTGCACGACCACTTCGGGCGCGGCGGCAACGAGGTGATGAAGCGGCTCAGGGCGATTCGCGCCGAAGCGAGCGGCTGACGAGGAGCTTTTCAGGGAACAGATCGCTCAAAGGGTGGTGGATTGTCAACATCGTCGTGACGGGTTCACTCTTGGCAGGCAGGAATGCCTGCCCCACCGATACTCTTACGGTTTTGACACGGGTGGGGCAGACATTCTTGTCTGCCTGAGACATTCTTGTCTGCCCCACCAGAGCCGTGTCATTTCTGTCTTGACACTCCAGTAGTGTGCGCAGATCATCTCGCAGGGTCGTCGGGGTGTTCGGTGTCGTGAAGGAAGAGCCTCCAGAACAGGCGGATCATGCGGGCGGTATCGCGCAGGGGGTGGAAGAAGCTCGTCTCGTCTCCGTACAAGGTCTCAATGGGGAAAGGCACGATGCGATACCCGCGCCGCCCCGCCTTGATGAGAAGCTCCGACTCCAGATCGTATCGCTGCCCACAAAGCGGGATGGATTCCCAGACGCGCCGGGCGATGAGCCGGTAGCCCGACTGACTGTCCTCAATCCGCACGCCCGCCAGCCACGAGACGACTGCCGACGAGAGGCGATTGGAGACGCGCCTCGGCAGAGGCATACGGCTCCCGGAACGCGCCCGCGTGCCGACGATGATGTCCGCCCCGGTGCGCTGGTGCTCGGCGATGAATCCGGGGATCGAGCGCGGGTCGTGCTGTCCGTCGGCGTCGAGCGTGATCGCCGCGTCCCACCGGCGGGCAGTCGCCTCGGCGAACCCGGTGAGGAGCGCCGCGCCTTTGCCTCTGTTGACGGGGTGAGCGATGACGTGCGCCCCGGAAGCACGCGCAACCTCGCCGGTCTTGTCAGTGGAGCCGTCGTCCACGACGACGATCCCGCTCACCTCGCGGTACAGGTACACCCCGCACCGCCGGATGAGTTCGCCGAGCGTTTCCGCCGCCTGAAACGCCGGTATGACCACTCCGTAGGTGCTCATCCTCCCATCCCGTTTTGCGGGGAATGCCCCATTGCACGGCACGAGCCAGCCTCTACTTCCTGGATATGTCGAGGTCGTATTCCTTGACCTTGCGGTAGAGCGTCGCCCGGCCAATCTGGAGCTTCTGCGCGGCCTTGGCGAAATTCCCCCCCGTCACTTCCAGCGCACGCTTGATCACGTCGCGCTCGACCTCGTTGAGGGGGCGGATGTCGTTCGTGTCGGGGTCCTCGATGAGCACCGCGTTTCTTCCGAGGTGAATCTGCGACATGCCGAGCGCGGAAAGCTCCGGCGGCAGGTCCGCGAGAGAGATGGTCGGGCCACTGGCGGTGATCACTCCCCGGTGGACGACGTTTTCCAGTTCGCGCACGTTGCCGGGCCAGGCGTGCTGTAAGAACGTGTTCATCACCGCAGGCTCAAACCCGGTGATGTGCTTCTTCGACTCCTCGACGTATTTGTGGAGAAAATGCGCTGCCAAGTAGGGGATGTCTTCGAGCTTTTCGCGCAGAGGTGGGAGGGGAATCGGGAATACGCTGATGCGATAGAACAGGTCCAGGCGGAAAGCGCCGCTCTCCACCTGTGCCTGAATGTCTTTGTTCGTCGCGGCGATGACCCGGACGTTCGCCTCAAGCGGTTCGGTGCCGCCGACCCGTTCAAAGATTTTGTCCTGAAGCACGCGCAGGAGCCGCGTCTGCGAGCCGAGGTTCATGTCGCCGATCTCGTCGAGGAAGATCGTGCCGCCTTTGGCCAACTCGAACTTGCCCTTCTTCTGGGCGATTGCGCCGGTAAACGCTCCTTTCTCATGGCCGAACAGCTCGCTCTCGATGAGCGTTTCGGGGATTGCCGCGCAGTTGACGGGCACGAAGGGGCCTTTTGCGCGGGCGCTGTTGTAGTGGATCGCCCGTGCGATGAGTTCTTTGCCCGTGCCGCTTTCCCCCTGAATCAGCACCGACACGTCGCTCTGCGCCACCTGGCGCATCATCGTGTACACCTGCTGCATCTTCGGCGATTCGCCGATGATGTTCTCGTACCGGTAGCGGTCGGCCAACTCCAAGTTGAGCCGGTTAATCTCGCGCTGCGCCCGCGCAAAGCTCACCGCGTTGCTCATGACCCCGACGAACTTCGGCACATTGTTCGTGTCGTCGGGCTTCACGAGGTAATCGAACGCGCCGAGCTTGAGGGCGACTACTGCGTCCTGAACGACGCCGGAAGCCGTCACCATCACCGTCGGCGGTGGCTGGGGCTGCTCGCGGATGTACTTCAGAATGTCAAGCCCACTCAGTTCCGGCAGCATCACGTCGAGGAGAATGGCATCAACGTGCACTTCATCGGCGAACGTGCGGAAGCATTCGCGGTAGTCCTTCGCCTCCAGGACATCGAACCCCGCCTTGATCAACGTATAGCGAAACAACGTGCGAATATTCGCGTCATCGTCCACTATGAGGATCGTGCCACTTGACGTAGTGCTTTCCGAACTCATAAGCGCGTGGTCTCCATCCGGAATGCCGGATCATGCGGTGCAAAAGATGCTTCGCTTACGCTCAGCATGACGTTTTTTCGCGGTGTCATTCTGAGCAACGAACGCGAGGCGTTCGCAAGCGAAGAATCCGGTGGACAAGCCCCTTTTTTACACACTCTTACAGTTTTGACATGGGTGGGGCGCAGATTCCTGCCCGCCCGAATGCAGATTTTGCGCGAAGCCACCCTGTGCGAACGCTTTTTTCGTCGAACTCCTCTGCCGGGGTGGTGGCATCTACCCGGCGACGAGGCGCCACAGGTGAACAAATGCCCTGCCGAGGTATGCCCCAACCCCGCCGTAGCCGTACCCTACGATGGTAAGAATGGCGCCCAGAAAGACCATGTGCAAGACCGAGATGATCAGCCCCGACAGCACCAGCCCGGTGCTCACGAGGTCGGGTTGGCGGCGGTGCGTCTCGTGCACGGTTCCGATGAGGTGAAACACGAACGTCGCGCCGATGAGGCCATCCAGGTACGGCACGTAGGGCGCGGCGACGATGGGCTTGAGCGCCACCGGCAGGACGACGGACGTGGGGAAGAAATACGGCGCGAGGCGGATCGCAAGGTTGCCGCCTTCGTGCACCAGGTACCCGCCCTCCATCGTCGCCTTGAGGCTGCGCACCGGCTTCAGGCAGAGCACGCTGAAAAGGGCGTGCGTCACCTCGTGCTCGAATGCCTCCCAAAACCGAACCCGTCCCCGCAGCCCGGCAACCCAGAGGCCGAGGGCCAGCGCCGCGCCGATGCCGAATGCGACGTAGCGCTCGGCATGGCGCACCATCCAGACGAGCAACTCCCCGAACGACAACCCGTAGCCGTAGAGCAACGGGATGCACAGGACACCGACCGCGATCCGCAAGGGCGTCAGAGGCTCCCGCTGCACAGCAGTCGTCGCGGGTGTGGAGAGCATTCGGCCGCGCTCCTGGAGGTTTGGGGGCGGATATTGAGAGCAGCGCTCATCAAAGCGGCAAGAACAGCACTGTCTCAAATATACACACGATCCTCACTACATGGGAAGAAACGCGGCATCGCTCTATCGGCATCCCTCCCTCCCGCTACCCTGCCTCTCCATCGAGCACCCATCGGACCTTGAGGAGCAGGTCTATCACATGATAGGGCTTCTGGATGAACGCGATACCCGGTTCGAGAACTCCGTGATGCTCGATGAGATTGGCGGTATATCCTGAGGTATAGAGCACCCGCATTGAAGGGTACGCGGAGGCCAACCGCTCGGCCAACTCGCGCCCACTCATGCCCGGCAGGATCACATCGGTCAGCAACAAATGGATGGGGCCGGGGTGCTTCTCAGAAATCTTGAGCGCTTCCTCGCCGCTTGTCGCCTGCAACACCGTGTAACCCTGGCCTCTCAGCAGATTCACTGACACCGTGAGGATGCTTTGCTCGTCCTCGACGATCAGGATCGTCTCGGTGCCGTGAAGCGATTCCCTCGCCCTTCCACGGACATGCTCCGCGTCCGTCGCGGATTCATCCGCCGGAAGGTATATCTTGAACGTCGTCCCCTGCCCCGGTTCGCTATAGCACCAGATGTGGCCATTATTCTGTTTCACGATGCTGTACGCCGTCGCAAGGCCCAGACCGGCGGCCGTTTCCTTCGTCGTGAAGAACGGCTCGAAGAGATGGGAGCGGACCTCTTCGTCCATCCCATGGCCGGAATCGCTCACCGCCAGCATCACGTACTTGCCGGGCAGCACACCGGCGTGGTGCCCCACATAGGAATCGTCGAGTATGACGTTGTGCGTCTCAATGAGGAGCTTCCCACCGTCCGGCATGGCGTCGCGCCCGTTCGACGCGAGAGTGAGCATGATCTGCTCGACCTGGTCCGGGTCAATCGTGACGGACCACAGGCCCGAACCGGGAACGATAGTCATGGTGATGTCTTCCCCGATGACGTGCTGGAGCGTCTGGGTGATGTCCTTCATGAGCGTATTGAGACTGACGCTCTGAGGTTTGATGATCGCCTTGCGGCTGAAGGTGAGCAGGCGCTTCGTCAGTTCTGCGCCACATGCGGCGGTGTATGCGATCTCATCGGCGTATTCGTGGAGCAGGCTCTTGGGGTCGAGGTCCATTTTGAGCATCTCCACATTGCCGAGAATGCTGGTGAGGAGATTGTTGAAGTCGTGAGCAATGCCGCCCGCCAGACCCCCAATGGCATCCATCTTCTGCGCCTGCCGAAGCTGCGTTTCAAGCTTGATGTGCTCTGTGACATCGCGTGCAACCGCGACATAGTTGACGACTCTGCCGGTAGCATCCTTCACGGGCGATATGGAGACTTCCAGTTCGCAGTGCGTGCCGTCTTTCTTTTTGCTGGTAACTTGCCCATGCCATGTCTGCCCGCTTGTAACGGTATCCCGCATTCCCCCATGAAACGGCGACGCATCATCTCCGATCGGCGCGTGCCGCCCGATGACTTCCTCGCGCACGTAGCCGGTAATGCGCTCGAACGCCGGGTTGACGTACTGCACGATCCCGTCGGTGTCGGTGATCACGATGATCTCCGCGGACTGTTCGATTGCGGTGGAAAGCTGAAGGCGGGTCGCCTCCGCGTTCTTCTCCTCCGTGATGTCGGCCACGACAGCCTCGATGTAGCCCCTATCGGGGAATATGTGCCCCGACATGCGCTCCCAGAACACAGACCCATCCCTGCGGGAAACGCGGGCCTCGAAGTTCTTGATTTCCCCTTTTGCGGCGTATTCCTCCCTCATGCGCTCGCGGGTTCCTGGATCAACGTAGTGTTCGAACGCGACGTATTCGGCGATGAACTCCTCATGGCTTGCGTAGCCGTGCATCCGAACCAGCAGGTCGTTGCATTCAAGGACCTTGCCGTCGGAAATCCTTGCCCGGAGAAGGCCGACCTGCGCATTGTTGTAAAGGCTCTGATACTGCTCCGTGCTCTCCCGCAGCGCTTCTTCCGCCTGTGCGCGTTCGGCGGTGCGCTCTTCCAGGGAGAGGCGAGCCGCGAATTCACGCCCTTGCCAGCGACGCTGGAAATACAGCCCAGCCAGCGCAAGAGTCGTGCTGCCGACCATGAAGAAGACGTTGGTGATGAACGGGACGAGAAAGTTCGGATTCCACATCGCAAGGGTCGGCACGAGGGAAATCAGCCAGATGAGGCCGCAGATGAGCAACCCCTCACGAAATCGGAGGGGAAGGACGAGTCCCATAGCGATCACGACGAGGTTGATCCCCGCGTGATGAGGGTCGGAAGGACCCTCGCCGAGGTAGCAGATGAGCGAGACTCCTGCGGCTGCGGCGGCAAACCCTGCGGCAGCAATCGCAACAGGCCGCGTCCGTCCGATGTCGGTACGGAGGAACGCTGCCCCGATTGCCAGAATCGCGGCGACAGCAAGGCGTACGGCGATGAGAACCGCGAGGTTCGGGCGTTCGACCACGTAATCCAGGATGCTGAACGCCGGGAAGAACGCGACCCCGATCAGCGCCAATACGCGCGCTCTGGAACGGACCTGCTCCAGACGTTCCGCCTCATAGCGATCCTGCATGGCACACCTCGTGGATGAGGTCACAAAGCGCCGGAACTGTCCTTTGTCCGCGCGTCAATGCAGAAAAACTCATGCCACAGCGGAGTGTGTGGTGGTTCTGGTGGTCTGCTCGTAAGTTCGACCACAGTCACATGGAACTAGAGGACCCTCGAAAAGAAAGGCCGCGCCAAGAGCGTATCGTGTCCTCGTTGTACACAACAGGCACACTGATGGCATCGAGAGAGGGCCTCCGATGCGCTCTGAATCCCAGAGACGCCGATCAGAGGTCTCTCGTGCCAATGCCGTGCGCCGCCCGCAGCAGGGGCATGGGGGGGAATGCCTCTTCTGCGGAAAGGTCGCAGCACGGATGGTAGCAGTAATATACGTCAAAGCGAATGCGCGGCAAACCGGGCCATGTACCGACCCCAGTAGCGAACTGCCGTGTAGTAATCCGCTTCGCGTATGTTCTCATTCGGGCTGTGAATGCGGTCGCCCGGCCAGGAAACCCCTCCCGTCATCACGGTGGGCACTCCCAACTGGTTGATCACGATGCAGGCCGGGCCTGTCGCGGGCATGGTCGGATACCGCGCCGGTTGAGCGGCGCCGAGGTCCTCCCAGGCGTGCGCGGCCATCGCGACGACGGGGTGGTCAACGGGCGTTCGCGCTGGATCAAGCCCTGAAAGCCGCACCACCTCAACGTCGTCGAACCCGTGCCGCCGCAGGTGCTCCGCAATCAGGCGAAACGCCTCGTCGGCGGTGAGGTCCGGCACGAGGCGGAAGTCCATCTTCGCGTGAGCCGTCGCCGGGATGACCGTCTTCGCGCCGGGGCCTGAATACCCGCCCCAGAGACCGGCGATGTTCGCCGTCGGCTGGTTGAGCAGTTCTTCGAGTGCCTCTTGCCCGTCGAGGCCGCGCACAAGACGCGGTGCGCCCCAGCTTGCCGCCCGTTTCTCGGCGTCGAAAGGGAGCCGTGAGAGCGCTTCCCGTTCCGCCTCATTGAAGGGCCGCACCCGCTCGCGCATCCCCTCCACCGCCACCCGTCCCTCCGGGCCGCGCAGGCATGAGAGCGCGCCGATAAGCCGCCAAAGCGCATTCGGGACGACGCCGCCGAGCATCGAGTGCAGGTCGCGTTCGAGCGTCCTAACGTGCAACTCGATATAGAGCATACCCCGTACCCCGCAGTAGATGAGCGGCCGCTCCTCTTCGTCGCGTCCAGAGCCTTCCCAGACGCAGCCGTCCGCCTTCCAGAGCTGGCCATGGCGGGCGACGATCTCCGCAAGGTGCACGCTCCCCACCTCTTCCTCGCCCTCGATGAGCCATCGCACGCGCAGAGGCAGCTTGCCTTGCGTGGCACGCCATGCTTCGACGGCATGGAGCCGGGAGAGCAGATCGGCTTTGTCATCGGCCACGCCGCGAGCGTAGAGGCAGCCCTCCCGTTCGGTGAGGACGAACGGGTCGCTCTCCCAGAGATCGAGCGGCTCTGCGGGCTGAACGTCGTAGTGGTTGTAGAACAGAAGCGTGCGCGGGCCTTCGCCCATTTCGGCCCAGATCGCGGAGGGGCTGTCTCCGACGGCGAACTTCTGCGTCCGGAAACCGGCTTTCTCGAGCCTCTGACACGTCCAGTCCGCCGTTTCCGGCAGATGCCGACGCTCCGCGGCGACGGAGGGGAGCGCACAGAACTCGGCAACGTCGGCGATGAACGGAGCGGCGTGTCGCTCGACGTAGGCGTCGAACTCGCGTAGGTTCATTGGAGGTCTCCCTTGCGTTGGTCCGGTGCTCCTGTTTCCCGACATTTTCAGGAGGAACGAAACTGTTTCTAGGCCCAGGGCACACCCGAAGGCAAAGCGTCTTTTGAAAGATCGCGGCTTTGTTGACAATCTCTATGATGAACCCCTTCACTTCTGTTGCACCCTCTCTTGGGCAGGCAGGAATGCCTGCCCCACCGATACTTCTGCAATTTCAACACGGGTGGGGGCAGACATTCTTGTCTGCCCGAATGCAGGGTATCAACAGAGCCAAAGATAGTCAATTATGGATGTCCTGAAAAACATCGGGAGAGGCCACCCCATGAGCATCACCTCCGAAGAACACGCGCTGCTCGACGCGATTGAGCGGCGTCAGCACGCGCTCGTCGAGGCAGTGCAGGAACTTGTGCGGATCAATACGGTGAACCCCTACAGCGGCGAGGATGCGGGCGGCAGCGAAGCCGCCGGTCAGGACGCGGTTGAGGCCCATCTGCGGACGCTCGGAGCAGAGACGCGCCGATTCGATCCGCCTGCCGATACGTATACGCGTGCCGGGGTGATCGGTCCGCGCAACCGCTCGTGGGAGGATCGCCCGAACCTCGTCGGCGAGTGGTCCTTCGGCGATTCATCCCCTGAGTCGCCGGGGCCATCGCTGATCGTGGTGGGCCACATTGACACCGTCGGCGTGCAGGGGATGGACGACCCGTTCGGCGCGCGCCTCCGCGACGGGCGCATCTGGGGCCGGGGGACATCCGACTGCAAAGGCGGCCTCGGCGTCGGTCTGGCGGCAATCGAGGCGGTCCTCCCACGAGGGCGGGAACTCCGCGGTCGCGTGACGTTCCTGAGCGTCGTTGACGAGGAATGCAACGGCTCTGGAGCGGGGATCATTGCCTGCGCGCTCGCCGGAATCAGGGCCGACGCGGCGGTCTCGGTTGACGGCGAGGGGCTGGAGATCATCCATGGCTGCAACGGCGTCGTCACCGCCGACGTGCTCGTGCACGGCAAGCCCGGACATGCCGCGCTCGGCAACGGCGTGAACGCCATCGAGAAGGGCATCCGCGTGGCCGAGGCGATCCGGCGATTCGGCAATGCCCGGCGCAGGCGTCGCCCGGAGTGCCTCCTCAACCTCGGCGTCTTTCACGGCGGAACCCTTCCGGCGGTGATCCCCGGCCAGGCGCGCTTGAGCCTCAACGTCGTCTACGAGATCGCCGAAGCGAGAGAGGCGAAAGGGCGCACGGGCGTCTGGGGCGGTCGGCTCGTGTGGGATGCCTTCGCCGAGGCCGTTCGCGCCGCCGAAGCCGGGGACGAGTGGCTCAGGGAACACCCTTCAGAGCTTGTCTGGGTGAAGGACCTTGTCCCCTACGAAGTGCCGACCGACGCGCCCGTGGTGCGCGAGATGAGCGCGGCGGCAAGGGACGTGCTCGGAAGGGAGCCGGAGGTGCGCAAGATGCGTGCGTGGACGGATTCCTGCTGGTTGCAAGTGCTCGCGGATACGCCGATCGTCGTGTTCGGACCTGCCAAGGAGGACGTGGTTCACGGGCCGGAAGAGCACGTCGAGGTGCGTGACCTCGTCCTTGCAGCCAAGTCGCTCGCGCTTTATCTCTACCGCACGCTGCGGATGACCTTGTAACCACACCGGGGAGTGTGCCATGACCAACGAAATTGTCCTGCAACTCGACCCCACGCCGACCAACCCGCGCAATTCGGAAGGCAGCTTTGTCACGCTCAACGACGGGCGCGTCCTCTTCGCGTATAGCCGCTTCACGGGCGGAGGCGGCGACAACGACACCGCCGACATCGCCGCGATAGTCTCCGAAGACGCGGGAAGGACGTGGAACGCCAAACCGATGATCCTCGTGCCCAACCCCGGCGCGATGAACGCGATGAGCGTATCGTTTCTGCGCTTGCAGGATGGGAAGATCGCGCTCTTTTACCTCGTCAAGAACGGCCTGCACGATTGCCGTCCGAGGATGAGCACCTCGGAAGACGAAGGCCGGTCCTGGAGCGAACCGCGCCCGACGATCCCCGCGCCGGGGTACTTCGTCGTGAACAACGACCGCGTGATTCAGCTGAAGTCGGGCAGGCTGCTCATTCCCGCGAGTTTCCACCGAACACGCGGCGAAGACCCGCGCTCGTGGAAATCGTTCGATAGCCGAGGCATCGCCATCTACTTCCTCTCCGACGATGGCGGCGCGACGTGGCGCGAGTCGCGTTCGTGGTGGGCGATCCCGGTGGTGAGCAATTCGGGCTTGCAGGAACCGGGGGTCGTCGAACTGAGGAACGGCGCGCTGTTCTCCTACTGCCGGACGGACGCGGGGTATCAGTACGGCCTGACCTCCCGCGACGGCGGCGAAACCTGGTCCCCTCCGGAACCGACGCGCTTCATATCGCCCTGTTCGCCGCTCTCAATCAAGCGGATTTCTGCCTCCGCCGGGGTTGGAGCCGGTGATCTGCTCGCGGTGTGGAACGACACCTCTGGGCGGTTCAAGCTGCCGCCGCCCGCGAAGGAATCAGGGGGGCGCACGCCGCTCGTGAGCGCGGTAAGCCGCGACGACGGAGCGACATGGACGCACCACAGGCTCCTCGAAGACGACCCGGAGCGCGGCTTCTGCTACACGGCGATCCACTTCGTCGGGGACGCGGCCCTGCTCGCGTACTGCGCCGGAGGCAAGGCGACGGGAGGTGTGCTCAATACGCTCCGCATACGCCGCCTGAGCCTGGAGTGGTTCTACGAAGAATCGTAGCGGCCTTCGGTTGCCGGGCTTCAAAACCTGTCGTCGGCTCGGTGACGCTTCTCGTCGTGGTCCGCCGCGTCGAGCCACCCCTGGCGGGCGACATCTCTGTGATCGAAGCGCCCCACATACGGCTTTATGTCCAAGAGCGGAGTGCCGTCGAGGATATCCACCTCGGCAATGTGAAGGACCGGGCCTTCCACCCGCACGAGCCTCACCAGTGAAAGGCCGATGGGATTGGGTCTGCGCGGTGCGCGTGTGGCGAACACGCCGCGCGGAGTATCATCCATATAGGGAATGACGACGAGTTTTCCTGGGCCAGCCTGGTGAAACACATAGAGCAGCCAGAGGTGGCTGAACCCCTCTACGTCGCGCAGACCTTCCGCGTACTCCGGAAACACCTCCACAACGCCGGTGGACTCCGGCGCGAACGCGCCCTGGATCGGCGTACCCGCAGCCTGCTTCCATTCGGACCGAATGACGCCAATCGGGCGAAATGTCCAGCGCGTGCCCACCATAAGAATCCTTATGGTAGAATGACGACCGTCGCTATTTGGATAGGCTCTGATGCGCTTTCGTCTTAATTTTTGCACAGTAGGGGCGCAATTCATTGCGCCCAATAACCATATGCAAACATAATATGTTAACAGGGCGTGATAAATCACGCCCCTACGTGTCATTGTGTAGTGTTATTATCCGGAACTCGTATCAGCCCATCATGGTGTGCTTCCGGATCCACTGAGTGATCGTGCGCAGGTTATAGTACGACGCCATGGTGTAGAAGCACGTTGAGGAGCACATGGGGCGGCACTTCTCCTTGACGGCTTTCAGCGCTTCCTCGTCGAACCGAGGCTCCCAGATGCGGCCCCAATCGTGGTCGTAGGTGATCAGGTCGAAGCAGGGCGAGAGCGTGCCGTCGGGCCGGATGAGCGCGCCGTTGTGCCCGGCACGGCAGTCCCAGTCCCAGATCGCCCCCCGCGTCCGGTGTTTGAAGGCCTCCAAGTGCGCGATGGAATTGACCATGGTCCATCCCTGGCGTTGCTTCTCGATGAGCCAGTCAAGCAGCTCGTCCACTTCCTCGTACTCCTCCGAGGTGAGGTACAGGGCGTTCCCTTTGTGCTTGTAGTGATCTATGTTCACAAACTCCTGCGGGGCTTCGTTGAGGTGATAGTCGGTGCCGATGTCATTCTGGTGGGCGATTTCGGTGAGCATCTTGACATCTTTGATATTGGTCCGGCAGATGTTGATGTTGAAGAAGATGATGAAGCCGTATTTCTTCTGCTGTTTCACCAAGTATCGGAATTGAGGCTCGATGGGCAGCAGGGCTTTCGGCAGCCCTTTTCGGGGCGCGATGCAATCCACCGCCAGATTGATCGCGGCCACCCCGGCGCGGCCCACCTCGTCAATGAATTGCTCGTCCATGAGGTATCCGTTGGTGGGCAGGTACATGAAGAAGCCCTTTTCGCTGCCGTAGCGGACCACTTCCAGGATGAAATCCTTACGCACCAACGGCTCGCCGCCCATGATGGCGATGACGCGGCAGCCGACCGATTTCAGCCAGTCAATGGAAGACTTCGCCGTCTCCAGGCTCATGCCTGGCTCGTTGTTGTTGAACTGGAAACAGTAGTGGCAGTCAATGTTGCATTTCCAGTCGGTGAAGAGATAACACAGGACGGGCCGGAACTCATCATGGTGAACACGCGAGTTGACGAAAGGAATGAACCAGCACCGCAACGCCCGAATACCGTTAGCACTTCGGTAGTGCACCGTTTCAAACATCGTCCCCTCCTCGCCGTAAACTCTTTGATGGAAGGCTCCTCGCATCTGTGGATTGAACGCTGTCGGGAGAGAAAAGTTCTTGCGGCAGACAAGGCAGCACGGATATGCAACGCTCCCGCGCACCTATTAAATGTGCGGAACGCAGCCTCAAGGTGCAACGGTGTGGCGCGGTGGGACGGGGCCGGATGCTCGAACCCCCGCGCCTCCTTTACGTTCGCTTATCTGGAACCCGACGTTACCGCACGCACACCATCCTTCGCACGAGCGTCCCCTGGCTGCTCGTGAGGCGATAGAGATAGACGCCGCTCGATACCTCACGACCCAGCGCGTCGCGCCCGTCCCAGAGGACGTGATGCGCACCGGCTTCGACTGTGCCGTCAACAAGTGTTCGGACGATCTGCCCCGTCAGAGTGCAGATCGTCATATTCACCGGCCCGCTCTGCGGGACGGTGAACCGGATCGTCGTCGTCGGGTTGAACGGGTTCGGGGCGTTCTGCTCCAGCGCAAACTCCACGGGATGGGCCAGACCGGCAAGCGGAATCTCCCCTTCGTCGAATTGGGCTTCCACGATGCGCGGCGCACCGGCAAGCGGCGTCGCGCTTTCCAGCCTGAAGAGCCTCGGACCATCGCTGCCCGCACGCACGAACGCCACACGCAGCACGGAGCCTGCCTGTTTGCAGGCGATAAGGTCGCCACCGCGCACCGTCACCGGCGAGCTTCCGGGCAGGACAAGCGTCATCTCTCCCGCCGCGATGCCGGTCGGGTCGTCCACCGCAAGCGCCAAACCTGAAGCGTCCGACACCCACGTCAGGGTGCGCGGCGTGCGCGTGGCGGGCTTCGGCAACCGGCCGCCTTCAACGGGGAACAGGTAGTCGGGAAAGACGATCTTCCGCAGCACGAGCGCGGCGTCAAAGCTCGATACCCTCCCGTTGCCCGTCACGTCGCCGACCTGCATGTTGATCACCGGCAGAAGACGCACCACGTACCTCAGGATGAGCGTCACGTCGTACGCGGTAAGCGTCCCACTGCCGCTCACGTCGCCGTATACGATCCGTCGGACCGTCACCGAGCCGTTCGTAAGGTCCGCCGCCTGCCCGTTGAGCTTCGTATCGTGAAACGGCAGCCAGATAAGCGGCGCGACCCTGCCCCGCTCGGCATCAGGGTTAACCACGAATGCCAGCTCGACGAACGTCTCCCCGGTGAGCGTGATCCGGTCCACGCCGTTCGACGAGAGGGAAATGCGAACCGTGTCGTGCATCACGCTCCACCCAAGTTCTGCGCCGGGATAGCCCTCGAATGCGTGATACCGGACGAAGCCAGAGTCCGGGGCGAGCACGGTGGTGTCAATGAGGAAGGCCAGGTTTGCGGAGTAGATGCTATGGAATGTGGCGACGACAGGGATAATCAGGTGATCGCCGGGGTCCGCTTCGAGATCGGGCAGGGCGAGCGTCGGCGGCAGGTCGAAGTAGAACGCGCCCATCTCTGCCCGCGTGCTGTCGGGGTCGAGCGGGCTTGCCGGATCACCCGCGTCAATGCACGGCGAACCGCCGCACAGGCGGAAGTCGCCCTCGGTCGCGTTCACGAAGAGCGGGTCGCCATTGATGTTGCCTTCACCCATCCAGAGGGTGTCTCCTTGGATGTCGGAGTACGTTGCGGTGATGGAGCCGGGAGAAGCCGGGTAGTTGAATACCTCATCCGGGCTGTTCCCCCACAGTATGCTGTTCGTGATCACCGCATCGGAACCGCTGACCCACAGCGCGCCGCCATTGCCAGCACTGGAAGTGTTGCCGCTCACGGTGCAATTCCTCATTCCCAGCGAAGCAGGCGCGCCGTCGGCGACAAGGGCAATTCCCCCGCCGCCATAGGCACTCCTGTTGCCGCGTATGACCGAACGCACCAACGTCACCGTCGCGCCATCCCGGAGAGCGATTCCGCCGCCGGTGTCGTCAGCCGTATTGCCGCGTACGACCACGTGCTCAAGGCCCAGCTTTGTGCCCGACCCTGCAACGTGGACGCCCCCGCCGCGATTGTTCGGCTCGGATGCACCGTCCGCGTGCCCGTCGCTGATCCGCGCGTACTGGATCGCGCTCGAATCGCCGTCAGAGATGCGCAGGCCACCCCATTCTGCGGCGTCGCCCGCCGCAAAGCGGATGCTATCCTGCGGCGTCCCTACTGCATGGAGGACACCGTTGACGATGAACTGCACGTCAGCGTCGAAGAGCACCTCCGCGCCCGGCTCAATGGTGAGCGTATCGCCCGAAGGCACGGTGATCGTCCCCGTGACGCGGTAGGGGCTGTTCTGTTTCGTCCACGTCCTAGTGGTGATCGTGCCGCTTGCGCGGGTCGGACCGCCCTCGTTCAGGGCGTCTTGCGCCTGCGCAAGCCCATAGCCGTAGACCTTATCCCAGCCCTGAGCGCCCAGGTCAATCGCCGTGTTCTTGAGCGCGGTATAGACTTCCTCCGCGTCCCAACGGGGGTGTGCGTCGCGCAAGAGCGCGGCGACGGCGGCGATGTGCGGGGCTGAGGCGGACGTGCCGTAGAAGGTGGATGGGAAGCCTCCCGCGCCGGTGACCGATACGCCGTCTATGCCGGTGATGTCAGGCTTCTGCCGCGTCTCACGTTGGGGGAAATAGATTTCCGCCGGTCCCCACGAGCTATAGGGGGCGATCATGTCGTGGCCCGGCTCGTTCGCATTGATCGCCCCGACCCCCATCGCGCCTTGGGCACAGGGATGCCCCCACGTGCTCCCTTCGGAGACGACGTATTCCCGCTCCTGCACCGCACCGAACACGTACACACTGAGAAACCGGGGCAAGCCCTCGTAGAGGTCTATGGCGAGGTATACCGTATCCGGCACGGAGAACGGATTGTAGTAGGAGAGGGCTTCGTACGGGTCGCCGGTCCCATCCTGAGGATCGCCGCCCACCTCAAGTAGGTTGCTCTGGATGAGCACCGGGCTGCGGTAGAGGAACAGGTCGTAATCGTTGCCCGACGCGCCGAAGGGATCGTTCCACTGCACGAACGCCGTGAGATCGCCGTGCGCCGACACGATGATCCTCATGGACGAATCGGCTATGCCATTCCAGGCGTGCCACGAGCGTGCGCCGCCTGTGCGGGCGAACTCGGCCTGGTAGTGCCGTTGCGCGGCGTTTCCTGCGGAGGAGAAGTACGCCACGCCCCGGCGATGCACCTCGTCCACCGCCTGTGCGATGGGGCCGTCTTCGAACATCGGCTCGGCGAAGTAGCCGACATCGTCCACGATGACCTTGCACCCGGCATCGGCGAGCGCGAGGATCGCGTCGGCGAAGGCAAGCTCGGTGATGAACGCGGTGGCGAAGTAGAGTTGCGCGCCCGGCGCGATGTCGTGGACGATCTCCAGCATCGCCGTGCCTTCGTCGCCTTCGCCTTCGTACCCCGGAAGCACGACGACGTTCGGCGGAAGGTCGCCGCTCGCCTGTGCGCTGGCCATGTGATCCACGCCGTCGGAGAGGACGCCGACCTTGACGCCTGTGCCGTCGTAGCCGAGCGCGCGCACCAGATTCCCGCCGAGAACCGCGTCGCCCTCGGTCATCCTGCTGCCCGCTCGCGTGATCGGGCGTTCGACCGCCCGGACCCAGCGCACGAAGGGAAGCGCCGCCACCGCCCGGACCTGATCGGGCATCACCCAGCATTCGACGGTGCTCCACCGTGCGGAGGCCCGCACGATCTGAGCGCCCGCCGCGCTCAGTTCCGCCTGCACCTCAGCGCCGTACTCGGCCACGCGCACCGAGAGGAGGAGCGCACCTGCCTCGTTCGTGCGGATGAGAGGGTGATTCCTCGTTTGCCGCGCCATCTGCGTGCGCGCACGGGTCACGCCCTGCGTCTGAGCGACGGCCTCGAACCGGTCGAGGTGCTCGCGGAGCGCGCTGGAAAGCTTGCGCTCTGCGCTGTCTGGCGCGGAGTGCCGTGCGGAGCGCGGGGCTGCCGTCGCGCACGTGGCAAGCAGCACGGCGAGCGCGAGGCCTCGCAGAGGGTGCATGGAGTTCCTTCGACACGTATAAGTGTTTGCAAAAACTTAGATAAGATGGACGCCAAGGTACCTGCGATGGGGTTCGGCGTCAAGATTGCTCTGGTGAAACGCCCCGTTTGGGCAGACAAGAATGTCCGCCCTACCCGGATCAGCACCGCAGGAGTGCCGATGGGGCAGGCATTTTCCGTCTTTCCGGCGGAGAGGTCCAATGGCCCCTGACTCCTGTGTGACCCATAGGTAGCGCCGACCGTGCCCGGGTTGGTCTGCCGGGCGATTGAGTGCGAACTTTGAGATGATTTGCGGCACGGGGCTTCGACGATCTTCTCATGGGCTTCCGGCCTGGAAGCCGTAGTGCTCTGATGAAATGCTCCGTCTTGGACAGACAAGAACGTCCGGTCCACCCGGATCAGAGCCGCAAGAATGCCGGTGGAGAGGCATTCTTGCCTGCCCGGACGACCGTGCGGGCACTCCACACACAACCGTAGCAAGAGGATGAATAGTCATGGAACTGCGGCAGTTGGGCACGAGCGACCTGAGGATTCCGCCGGTCATCTTCGGCGCGTGGGCCATCGGCGGTCTCTACTGGGGCGGCAGCGACGACAAACAGGCCATCAGAGCCATTCAGGCAGGCATTGACGCGGGAATAACCGCCATTGACACCGCGCCGATCTACGGGTTTGGGCGTAGCGAGCGCGTGGTCGGGGAAGCGATCAAAGGGCGGCGCAATGGGGTCATCATTGCCACAAAGTGCGGCCAGCCGTGGGACAAAGGCGAGGGCCGTTTCGCCTACCGGATGAAGGATGAATCCGGCAGGGAATACGCGGTCTACCACACGCTCAAGCCGGAGTCGGTGATCGCGGAATGCGAGGAGAGCCTTGTCCGACTGGGCGTGGACGTGATTGACCTCTACCAATGCCATACCTGGGACTATGCGACCCCTCCGGACGTTATTATGGAAGGGATGGTGCGCCTCAAAGAGCAGGGGAAGATTCGCGCTATTGGGGTGAGCAACTTCTCGAAGGACCTGCTCGCGGGATGCCTTGCCGCCGGGCCGCTCACCAGCGATCAGCCGCGCTACAACCCCATAGACCGCAGGATCGAGGCGGACATCCTGCCCTTTTGCCGGGAGCATCGCATTGGAGTCATCACCTACAGCCCGCTTGAACGTGGCCTGCTCACCGGCAAGGTGACGATGGACCGGGAATTCCCTAAGGGCGACATGCGCAGGAATTCATCGCTGTTCAGCAAGAAGACCCGCAGGCTCGTCCTTGAGGCGTTGGAGACGCTTCGCCCCATCGCCGAGGCACACGGGGCGACGTACGGCCAGCTCGTCATCAACTGGGTCGCTTGTGTGCCGGGGATTACTGCCGCAATCGTCGGGGCACGCACCCCGGAGCAGGCCCGCGAGAACGCCGGGGCGTTCGACTTCGTGCTGAGCGACGAGGAGCGGGCGCTCATCATGACGACGTTCGAGAAGCTCTCGGCGAGATTTCCGAAAGCTCGCTTCAGACGGTTCCTATGGAAGCTTCGCCGCAGGATCAGGAGACTCAGAACCCGGCGATAGGTCGCGCACTCTCTGCGCTATTGGAGTATCAAGACAGAAATGACACGGCTCTGGTGGGGCAGACAGGAATGTCTTGGGCAGACAGGAATGTCTTGGGCAGACAGGAATGTCTGCCCCCACCGACGAAAACCCTATCCAAAGGTGGAGCAGGCATTCCTGCCTGCCAAGAGTGAACCCGTCACAACATTATTGACACTCCCGCGAACCATGACAGAAGGGAGGGAGACGAGACATGGAATTGCGCCAACTGGGCACGAGCGAGGTGAAGGTCTCGCCGATCATCTTCGGCGCGATGCCCATCGGCGGATGGCTCTGGGGTGGGACGGATACGGACGACGCCCTCATGGCGCTCAAGGCGAGCCTGGACGCCGGGGTCACCACGATTGACACGGCCCCGGTCTACGGCTTCGGTCTCAGCGAGGAGATCGTCGGCAAAGCCGTCAAAGGGCGGCGCGAGAAGGTCGTCATCGCCACGAAGACCGGCATGAGGTGGGACCGGACCGACGGCCAGTACTTCTTCAAGACGAAGGACCAGCGAAGCGGCAAAGCGCACACGATCTACCGCGTGCTCAAGGGCGACGCGATCATCGAGGAGTGCGAGTTGAGCCTCACGCGGCTCGGCGTGGAGACGATAGACCTCTATCAGTGCCACTGGCCCGACAACACCACGCCGCTCGAAGAGACCATGGAGGCGATGCTGCGCCTGAAGGAGCAGGGGAAAATCCGCGCCATCGGGGTGAGCAACTTCACGGCGGAGATGCTGGAGGCCTGCCTGAAACTTGGGCCGCTTGCGAGCGATCAGCCGAAGTATAACCTGCTCGACCGGAGAATCGAGAAGGACGTGCTGCCCTTCTGCCGGAAGCAGGCCATCGGTCTCATCGTCTACAACCCGCTTGAGATGGGCCTTCTCACCGGCAAGGTGACCATGGACCGCACCTTCCCGGAGGGCGATCAGCGCAACCAGGCGTACCTCTCCTGGTTCCGGCTGGAAAACCGGAAGCGGGTGCTCGACGCGCTGGAGAAGCTCTGTCCCATCGCCGGGGATCACGGGATGACGCTCGCGCAGCTTGTCATCAACTGGACCATCGGAGAGCCGGGGATCACTTCGGCCATCGTCGGGGCGCGCACCCCACAGCAGGCGAAAGAGAACGCCGAAGCCGCGAGCTTCGCGCTGAGCGACGGAGAACGTGCCCTCATCAGGAAGACCTTCGAAGCACTCGGCCAGCCCGCGTGAGGCTGGGGTACCCAAGAGGAGAGAGGAGCTATGGAGCGACGCCAACTCGGCACAAGCGACCTGAAGGTTTCGCCGATCATCTTCGGCGCGTGGGCCATCGGAGGGTGGCTCTGGGGCGGCACGGACGATGACGAGGCGATACGAGCGATCCACGCAAGCCTCGACGCGGGGGTGAACACCATTGACACTGCGCCGGTGTACGGCTTCGGCCACAGCGAGGAAATCGTCGGCAAGGCGATCAAGGGCAGACGCGAGAAGGTGATCGTCGCCACGAAGTGTGGCCCCCGGTGGACCCGGACCGACGGCGTGTTCTCCATGAACGTGAAGCTGCCGGACGGCAGGGAAGCGCCGTTGCACCGCGTGCTCAAGCGCGATTCGATCCTCGAAGAGTGCGACATGAGCCTCAAGCGGCTCGGTGTGGAGGCGATTGACCTCTACCAGTGCCACTGGCCGGACACCACCACCCCCATGGAAGAGTCCATGGAGGCACTCCTGAAGCTCAAGGACGAGGGGAAGATCCGCCACATCGGCGTGAGCAACTTCCCGGCGGAGCTGATCGGGAAATCCCTTTCGCTTGGGCCGATTGTGAGCGATCAGCCGAGGTACAACCTCATCAAGCGGGAGATCGAGAAGGACGTGCTGCCCTTCTGCCGGAAGCACGGGGTCGGCGTCATCGCCTACAGCCCGATGGAGCACGGCCTGCTGAGCGGCAAGGTGACCATGGACCGCACCTTCAAGGGCGACGACCTGCGGGTAAAGCATCCCTGGTACAAGCCGGAGAACCGCAAGCGCGTGATCGAGGCCCTGGAGACAGTGCGGCCCATTGCGGAAGCTCACGGGGTCAGCCTCGCTCAGATGGCCGTCAACTGGGTCATCTCCGAGCCGGGCGTCACCGCCGCGATAGTGGGGACGCGCAACCCGAAGCAGGCGGTGGAAAACGCCAGGGCCGCAAGCTTCAAACTCCGCGACGACGAGCGTGCGTTCCTCAGGAAGACCTTCGAAGAACTCGGTCAGCCTGTCTGAGGCGGGCGTCAGCAGGAGGAGGAGATCATGGAACTGCGTCAACTCGGCACGAGCGATCTGAAGATTCCGCCGATCATGTTCGGCGCGTGGGCCATCGGCGGGTGGTTCTGGGGCGGCACGGACGACAAGGAGGCGGCCAAGGCGCTCCAGGCGAGCATTGATCTGGGGCTGAACGCGATTGACACCGCGCCGGTGTACGGCTTCGGGCACAGCGAGCGCATCGTCGCCAGGGCGATCAAAGGCAGGCGCGAGAAGGTCATCGTCGCCACGAAGTGCGGCCTCCGGTGGGATAGGACCGACGGCGACCTGCACTTCATCTCCGAGGATGCGGAGGGCAAAGAGAAAGAGGTGCACAAAGTCCTCAAAGCCGAGTCCATCATCCGGGAATGCGAATGGAGCCTTGAGCGGCTCGGCGTGGAGGTGATCGACCTCTACCAGTGCCACTGGCCGGACGTGCACACGCCGCTCGAAGAGACGATGGGCGCGCTCGTGCGCCTCAAGGAACAGGGGAAGATACGTGCCATCGGGGTGAGCAACTTCACCCCGGAGATGATGGAGGCCTGCCGCGCCATCGCGCCTCTGGTGAGCGACCAGCCGAAGTACAACCTGCTCGAGCGCGACATCGAGGCCGACGTGCTGCCCTATTGCCGGAAGCACTCCATCGGCGTGATCGTCTACAGCCCGATTGGACAGGGGTTGCTCACCGGCAAGGTGACGATGGACCGGAAGTTCCCCAGAGGCGACCTGCGCGTGGAGACGCCCTGGTTCGCGCCGCGCAACCGCAGGCGCGCGCTCGACGCGCTCGAAAAAGCCCGGCCCATCGCGGAAGCGCACGGCGTCACCCTCGCGCAAATGACCATCAACTGGACGATCCACGAGCCGGGCGTCACCGCCGCCATCGTCGGCGCTCGGAACGCGAAACAGGTCGAGGAAAACGCCGGTGCGCTCGCATTCGCCCTGAGCGACGACGAACGCGCATCCATCAGGAAGACCTTCGAGGCGTTGGGCGGGCCGGAATAGGGGCACAGGTCTCCTCGCACCAAGGAGCGTTTCCTCATCTTGTATCAGGGGATCACGGTAACTATCTTCCCCTTTGCGGTGAGGAGTGCGCAGGGGAGGAAACGCGCAGCTCGGCCCATCGTGGTGCTTTTGCTGAGCTTGCACGGCATCGGGACGATCTGTGCTTTGCAGGGAACGCAGGGCTGCCGCCACGTTCTGAGGTCGGTTCTGGAGGGAGGTGTCTTGATGGTGAGCAGGTGGGGTATCTGTCTTGCCGGGGTAGGGGCTTTCTTGGCGATCATGATGAGCGGATGCGGCGGCACAGGACCGAAAGGGGCGTCCAGCCCATCCGAATTGGCGCAGCAGGTCGTCGCCACCTGCGCCGGGGTGAGCGACCCGGAAGTGAGCGATTTCGACGCGCTCTTTCCCGACGTAGCGCTCTTGAACCGCATCCCGTTCCGCGAATCCGGGGGCGACAGCGTGCGTCAGGACGCCGACCCCGCCAAGGACGTGCAGCGCATTCGTGACGCGTGGCAGGTCATCCTCGACATGCTCACCACCGAAGATGCGCTTCAAGGGCTTCGCGTGGCCGGTCAGCCAACCCCGTCGAAATCCGCAGGCGGAGTCTCAAAGGCATACATCACGCTCAGCTTCGGCCAGAGCGCCGCCACATTCCGGATCACCGCCGCAGAGCTACGCGGTCGCTGGTATATCGTTGATGCGCGCCTCGACGAGGCAACCTCCAGCCCTGTCTACTGAGCCTCGTTGCGTGCCCTGGAAGACGTGATCCGACCAGGGCGCGGGAATTCATGAGGGCGCTTCGGGAGGCACTTCATCATGTCGGACGAGGATCGCCACGAAGCGACGGGCAACCGCACGCTCGGTGGCATATCCATCACGAGGAAGCGCCTCGTTCTGTGGCTTGTCGGGGCGCTGATCCTGGGGAACGTCATGGGCTTCTTCATCGGCGTCGCCGTGAGGAAAGGCGAACCGGGAATTGGGCATCTGCTTTCCGGAGAGAAGGCCGCCGACCTTGCGCATCCCCAGAAACTTGCGCGGGAGGGATACCGCCTCACGTTTCCCGGCAACTGGCGCGTGGATACGAGCGATGAGGAGTACGACCCGGACCACTTCTTCTCCCTGGATAGCCCCGGCGCATCGTTTGCCATGTTCACGATCCTCGAGGTTCCGACCGACCCGGAGCAGAATGTGGACGTGAACGTGAGCGAGTTTGTCCCGAACGTGATCAGGAGTCCCGTGCGGACCACGTTCATGGCGTGGGGAAACTATCAGGGCTATGGGGTTGAGTTGAAAGGGAAGGTGGCCTCTCTCGTGGAGGGAGGCGTGAGAATCTTCTCGTACTCCTCCGAGAGAACGTCGTTCATCGTGGTCGAATCGTACCACGACGAAGACCGAGAAAAGGTGGAGC
>Ga0172366_10000742_pt1 | contig 24288 bp, 20 predicted proteins | sample LakKivSesite69cm_FD_114533 | JGI IMG/M metagenome (GOLD analysis project Ga0172366, IMG submission 114533) | Sediment microbial communities from Lake Kivu, Rwanda - Sediment site 69cm | ecosystem: Environmental > Aquatic > Freshwater > Lake > Sediment | place: Rwanda: Western Province, Lake...
GTCTGACAAGTCGGACTGGTCTGACATGTCTGATTCTATTTTTCTCTTGCACTATGGGGGACCGTAAGGTCCCTTTTTTTAATATATTTTTCTTCTGACTTTTTTCTAAGAGGAGTTGGTAAATGCGGTATACTGTTATTTTGGCTCTGGTGTTGTCTCTTTTTTCCCTTATTACCCCCTTCTCTCATGCCCTTGAGGTCATCGTGGACAACAGTGGCACTGGATGCCATCATGATGCCGGTTGGAAGATGGACGTAGTGGACTGTTATGGACCCAACAAGTTTCTGCATGCAAAGGGTAGCGGCACGGAGAAGGTCTCATGGGAATTTGCCCTCCCGCCGGGCTGGTATCGCGTGGATTTCCGCATTAACAAGAACAACTCCTGTGCCATGAACGCCCACTATGACGTTATCCACAGGGACGGCACGGAAAGTCTTATTATCAACCAGCGGCGCAGGTCATCCGGGTGGTTCATCCTTGGCGGGGCTTATTATTTTGACGGGAAAGCAAAAGTTACCCTTTCTGATGAGTTCACCACGGGAACAAACGTTGTGGCTGATGCGGTGCGATGTCTCTCCATCTTCTCGTTTGTCCACATGTCCGATTCCCATGTCGGTTACGTCATGGGGACGGCGGACGCCACCCTTGTGGCAAATGAGTTGAAGACCCTCGGCAGGGTCAAGATGGCAGACTACGGTTTTTATGCCCCGCCGCCATCCTTTGCCATACATACCGGCGACTTGACCGAATACGGTCAGGAATACTGGAGCACCTTCACTAAGATCTTTTCAGGTATGCCCTTTCCTATCCATATAACCTCAGGGAATCATGACTCAACGTGGAGTTCCTGCCGGCAGAAGATTCGTGCGCTCTATGGCGCCCCTTATTATTCCTTTTTATACACAGACCGCGGGACAAGGTTTCACTTTGTCGGCTTGGATTCATCTATTATCCAGAGTCCGCGCGCCTCATTTGCCCGCGAGGAACTGGATTGGCTTTCGCATGACCTTGCCTCTATTCCCAAAGGGACGCCCGTCTTTCTATATTTTCATCACCCGATTAATGGCACCTCAGACCCCAAACCTTACGACACGTATCGCCTCCTTGAAATCCTGCGTCCATATAATGCCGTCATCATCTTTTACGGACATGGACACAACTTTACCCAGTCAACCTTTGAATCCTTGCGGATTGTGCAGGGCGGAAGCACCTTTGACGCCGCCGCTGGCAAACGTGGATATAACATCGTCACAATCACCGATAATAAAATCCACATCGCCAAAAAGATATATGGCAAACCGACCGCCGCAGCCGGCTTGATTGATAATATGACAATCCCGCCTGCGCCGACATATCCTGTCATCAGTGTCTCCTCACCGGTGAAGGATTCTATACAGACGTCAGCGTCTTTTGCGGTGGTGGCATCAATTTCAGGCGTGTCGGGCAGGGTGGCGAGAGCGGATGTTGAGTTGGATGGCGACGCAAGCTGGCGCCCCATGAGCGGTTCCGGCATGGGACCTTATACTGTGAACGTTGACCTTTCCGGCGCAGTTCACGGACGCCACTGGGTTCACGTTCGCTTCACCATGAGCGATGGCAATGAGTATTTCAAGATGGTGCCTTTCTGGGCGTGGAGTGATTTCCCGAAGGCAAAATGGATTGTCGATCTCGGAGCGAGCAGTCTCGGGATGCCTGCCGTTTCAAGTGGCAGGGTGTATGTTGGGACAGATGGCGGGACATTCCGCTGTCTCAACGCCTCTGACGGCTCGGAGGTCTGGAAGGTCGACATGCCTTCGGATATTGTCTCGTCTCCTGCGGTGGCGGATGGGCGTGTCATCTTCGGGTGCGGTGATGGCAATGTGTATTGTCTTGATGCGGGGACGGGTGAGAAGAAATGGGCGGAAAGATGCAGTGGTCCCGTCTATTCTTCCCCGACTATTGCAGATTCCACAGTATATATAGGTTCCATCGGGAATGCCGCCACGGATTCATACCTTTATTCCCTGAATGCGGCAACCGGCGCGGAGAACTGGAAGTTTTCGTCATACTCTATAGAATCCAAGCCGTGCGTACTTGGTGACGCCGTTTTCTTCGGCGCATGGAATTCATATTTTTACGCCGTGAACAGGTCTGATGGCTCCCTGAAATGGCGTTATAAGCGCAGACCAAACCGGTATTACAGTCCGGCGGATAGCTGGCCTGTTGCTTCCGCCTCGGCTAACAGGGTATTTGTCGCCGACCGCGAATATTATTTGAACGCCATTAATATAAACACAGGGCAGGCGGATTGGACGCGCACGGGCGTCTCCTCGCAATCTCTCACGCCGGACGGTTCCGACCTCCTTTTGCGCCTGACGAAAGGGAATCTTGAGCGGGCAACGTTCGGAAATTCACCAGTCTGGGACAGTAACGCCGAACTTGATTTTGCGCCTGTAGCACCCGTATGTTGCGGCAACCGCATCGCCGTTGTCAATCAGCATGGACTTGTAACCGTTCTCGATGCCGCCCGTTCGGTGGAATATCAGTTCCAGGTTTCACAGAGCTATCAACTGCAACCTGTCAATATGGATGCAGAAGGGAGGATTTACGCCAGCACATATGAGGGATTACTTGTATGTGTGACTCCGAGCGTTGCTGGTGTAAAACCTTAAACTGTTTAAACCCCTTTAACTCTTAAACTCCTGAAACTCTTAAACTCCTGAAACTTTTAAACCTTAAACTACTTCTCTTCTTCGCCTTCGCCCTCGCCTTCCTCTGCTGTTTCCTCTTCCCCGGCGACTTCTTCTTCTCCTCCGACCACTTCGCCCTCGGTGCCTTCCTTTTCCACTTCTTTTTCCTCAATGCGGGCAACGGCGACTATCTTATCGCCCTCCTGAAGATGTATCAGGCGCACTCCCTGCGTGTTGCGGGAGATGACGCGGATGTCACCCACGTGCACGCGTATGGACATCCCTCCCTGCGTCAGCATGATGAGTTCATCTTCATCAATCACTTCCTTAATGCTGATGACCTCGCCGTTGCGCTCGGTTACCTTGACATTTATAACGCCCTTGCCGCCGCGATGGATGAGCCGGTAGTCCTCCGCCTTGCTCCGCTTGCCATATCCATTCTCACAGACAGTTAAGATGGTGGAATTGGGGCGCAGGACCTCCATCCCGATGACCTTGTCGCCTTTTTCAAGGCGGATACCGATGACGCCACCCGTGTAACGTCCGCTTGAGCGGATTTCAGTCTCGTTGAATCGCACAGCCAGACCTTTGAGGGTGCCAAGGAAGACCTGCTGCTGACCGCTCGTCATGCGCACGCAGATAAGTTCGTCGTTCTTGTTAATTTTGACTGCCTTGATGCCCGTGCGGCGCGGATTGGAATAAAGGTTAAGGGCGTTCTTGACCACCATCCCGTTTTTCGTTGCCATGATGAGAAAATGCTTGTCATCGAACTCCCGCACGGGGATGACTGCCTGAACCTTTTCCCCCTCCTCCATCTGCAACATATTGATGATGGGGCGACCCTTGGAGGCGCGTCCCGCCTGCGTCAGCTCATACACCTTCAGCCAGTGGGCGCGACCCTTGTTCGTGAAAAAGAGGAGATAGTCATGCGTGGTGCCCACAAAGACGCTCTCCGCCCAATCGCCTTCCTTGCTTTCCATCCCCGTGACGCCGCGCCCGCCGCGCCTCTGCCGCCGATAGAGTGAGGTGGGGGTCCGCTTGATGTAGCCCTGATGGCTGATGGTGATGACCATGTTCTCCTCGGCTATTAAGTCTTCAACGGTGAGGTCTTTGGTAGAGGCGACAATTTCAGTGCGGCGTGCGTCGCCGAATTTCCCCTTAACTTCAAGGAGTTCCTTGCGCACAATCTCATTCACCTTCTTCGGCGAGGCAAGAATCCCCTTTAACTCCTTGATAAGGGAGAGGAGTTCCTTGTGTTCATCTTTGAGCTTCTGAATTTCGAGACCGGTGAGTCGCTGGAGCCGCATGTCGAGAATCGCCTGCGCCTGAAGCTGCGAGAGGGAGAATTTCTTCATCAATTTCTCTCTCGCCTCGTCAACCTCCTTTGATTTTCGGATGATTGAGATGACCTCATCGATATTATTCACGGCGATGACGAGTCCCTCCACGATGTGGAGCCGTGCCTCTGCCCGCTCGAGGTCGAAGCGTGTGCGGCGTCTCACAACCTCGCACCGGTGTTCAAGGTAAAGGGAGAGTATCTTCATGAGGGAGAGATAGCGCGGGCGTCCGTTCACAAGGGCAAGAAGTATGACCCCGAAGGATATCTGCATCGATGTGTGCTTATAAAGATTATTGATGATGACCTGAGACATTTCGCCCTTTTTGAGTTCAAGGACAACGCGCACGCCATCGCGGTCGGACTCATCCCTTATGTCTGAAAGCCCCTGAATCTTCTTATCCTTCACCAGTTCGGCAATCTCTTTTATGAGGTTCGCCTTGTTTACCGTGTATGGAATTTCCGTAATGACGATTGCCTCTTTGCCCTGTTTGAGCTGTTCAGTGCGCACGCGGGCGCGAAGTTTCAGGATGCCTCGCCCCGTCTGGTAAGCCTCCTCAATTCCCTCCCTGCCAAAGATGTATCCGCCGGTGGGGAAGTCGGGTCCCGGGAGCGACGTCATCGCCTCTTCAAGCGTGCACTTTGGATTATCGATGAGCATGACAAGGGCATCCACCACCTCAGACAGGTTGTGCGGGGGGATGTTTGTTGCCATGCCAACGGCAATACCGGATGAGCCATTGACGAGGAGATTCGGAATGGCGCTGGGGAGGACCTCTGGTTCAAGATTCTTGCCATCGTAGTTTGGAATCATGTTGACGGTGTCCTTATCAATGTCTGCGAGGAGGAGTTCGGAGATGGGTGCGAGGCGCGCCTCGGTGTAACGATAGGCGGCTGGAGGGTCGCCATCGAGGGAGCCGAAGTTCCCCTGTCCATCAATAAGGGAATAGCGCATGGAGAAATCCTGCGCCATGCGGACGAGGGTATCGTAGATTGCCATGTCTCCATGGGGATGGTATTTGCCCATCGTCTCGCCCACGATGCGGGCGCATTTCATATAGGAGCGGTTGGGGGCAAGCCCGAGTTCGCGCATGGCAAAGATGATGCGGCGGTGTACGGGTTTGAACCCGTCACGCACGTCGGGCAATGCACGCCCGACAATCACGCTCATGGCGTAATCGATGTATGAGGTTTTCAGCTCATCGCTGACATCCGTCTGGACGACTCGTTCTCTCGGGGTTTCCATCTATATCGCTCCTGTGGTCGGCAATATGTGATTCTTAATTATCAATTGTCATTTATCAATCTTCAATTGATAAATTATTATGGGCGTATTGTCGCCATAAACTTTTTGCACAAAGGGCAGTGATGCCGGGTCGTGCTGAAAAAAAGACCTCTCTTCCGGACCAAAAAAGATGTAATTGAGGGTATATTCCCCTGCAATAGAAGTGAGTGAAGTCTTGGATTTTTTCTCATATTTGACAAGGATATTTTTCAAAAAATCTTCGGATACAGGAGGTATTTTTCCGAAGGAATATACGTCTTTATTCGGTTGGAGTTCTCGGACGCCCCAGAAAAGGTATCCGTAGGGCCATTGAGCAAGTTTTTCCCTGAATCGTTCCGTGTCATAACCGGCAAGCAGGAAATAATTCATGGAGCGTTGGTTGCGCTCTTCAATGCCCATGTTTTCGTGGATGGCATTCTTGCACATATAGACGGCGTTATGGGTATAAAGGGGGATGCGCTCGGCGGTCTCAAAACCGGACATGACAACGCTGTTGGGGGTCGTATGTTTATTCAGCCATTGAAGGGCTGGGGCAAGAACCTGCAAGGGGCGCACCCTCTGTGCCGATATGGCGGATATATATGCCTGGCGGGTTAACCCTTCAAATGTCAAAAAGATGATGAAGGAAATACTGAGGAACCGCCGCAATCTGCGTGGTTCTTTGAAAACCACTATGACCGAAACCTGAAGCAACATCACCGTAACAAGTATTTCGATTGCGGCGATTACGATATAAAGCATGGCGTCGGTCATCCGGGGAGCAAGGTGAAAGTAATAAAAAAATAAAGTTGCGCCACCGAAGAAGAGAAGAGGAGACGCCGCCACCTCTATATTGGTTTGTGCCTTCTCAGAATAGTTGAATTTCCTGTTCAGGCGATAAAGAAAGCGTATAACCGGCTCTCCATGCCTGAATAGAATTGCCAGAGTTATTGAGAGCAAGATAGGACTGGTGAAGAGTTCGTAATGCCATGGCTGAACCACCTTCCCCGTGAGAATCTGCTGGTTCATGAAGAGTAAACAGGCAAGAGGCATGGTGAAATACAGGACGGCGTCCGGCGGGGACATCTTCCTTTTTCTGTTCAGGTAAATACCAGCCAGAAGCAGGACTATTGCAACGGTGCAGGCGGGGCTAATCAGAAAATGCCGCGACAGGACGTAGGTATAATTCAGCCCCGCATAATCTATGGTTCGGAGAACGGAAAGCAGATATGGCACGATTTTTATGGCTCCCATCATGAGCAATATTCCCAGCGGCACAAGTGCCTTTCTGTTACGGAATATGATTGATAATATAAAAGTGACGGGCAGCATCACCGCCAGCGCAGACCAGAAGTAAAAGTAAAACTTCCAGTTGATGTAAAAGAGGACAAGCGCCACCAAGAACCAGATAACCGGACGCTCTCCCTTGATAATCTTTATCAGACTGAACAATGCCGCTATGAAGAACAGCCCCGTGAACTGGGGATTTATCACACGCGCCAGGGGCAGTGCCGCGATGGCGTATTGCTCATACCAGATTAGCGTCGTTCCCCGCTTAGCCAGAACGTCGTAAAGTGGACGCGAAAATGGCTCCACCCAGCCGTAAAAAAGATAGGGCGCCAGGAGATTCAGAAAGGCGAAAACAAGTGCCGCCAGACGCGACATTTTAAGGGTGCGGAACAGGGCATAAATCAATAAAAATGCCAATGCGGGAAGAAAAAAACGCAACAGTAAAATATAAGAACCGATGGATAATCCCGCCGCACCGCCGATAAAACCTAAAATAGAGTCCGCGCGCAGGGGCGGAATACCCCCAACTTGCGACATCCTCTTCTCGGCAATGTAATTATTAGCGTGGTGATAAAACCCTTCCATCGCCATCTTGATTGTGACGTCATAATGTTCCTCATCCGCCGACTGGAAGGGGAATATTCCTTTATATGTTTGCCCGAGGCGCAGTGGAACATAGACTGATGGCAGGGTGTGTATCACGCCGACGACAAGCGCTAAGACGATTGGGAGGAGCGCAAGGTGGCTAATTTTTTTATGTGAGTTCATGGTTTTATGGAACCTGCCAGGTATCGTTGCACAGTCTTTTCATAATTTACATCAGGCGCGGGACTTCTTGTGAATTGGAACTCGACATGCCGTGCGTCCGGTGGAAGTTCAACAAGACGCCCGAATGGAATCGCCGCGCGGGGTTTGTCAATTAACTTTACTTCCCTCCCATCGCACGTAGCTTTTGTCAAATTGAGAAAGGGCGGAAGATAAAAAATATAGCCCTTGAAGTCCGGGTCTGCTTTCGGGGGAAGAATCTGAAGAGTGGCGGCGCTTTCGGCAAAGGAGAGATGAAAGCTGATTGTGCCAAAATTGGTCGGGGCGCGGTCGATTTTGACCTCTGCGCCCGGCGCGCACCAGTCCGGCGCAAGAAAGCTGCAAAGACGAAGCCGCTTGAAGCGGGGCAGGTCTTCCATCACGAAGAAATCACGGAAGAGAATGATATACTTTGCGGCAAAGGTTCCATGAGGCGTGACGTTGGACGGCGGGATGTATTGCCGTGTCCGTCGGTCAAACCGCTCACATCCCGCATTGCAGGCGGTTGTATGGAGAAGATAGCCAGTGTATAAATCGTTCAGAACGTCATTGTATTCTCTGCGGGCAAGAGATGTCAGTGTAACGTCAATGGATAGATAGAGATGAAGCTGGTCTTCATTCCCACGTTCAGGATAGGGAAAGAGCCCCTCGCGGTAATATTTTCGATAATAGTTCATTGTTCTCGTCATCAGGGGAAAGTCCCAGGAAAGCCACAGGCAATAAATAATGCTCAGGTTGCCCCAGTCGAAGCCGTATTTCATGCCGAAGCGCCCTGGAACCAGCGCCTCGGCGTCCATCCCTTCCATTGAGGGGGGAATGTGCTCGAATTTTTCCAATTTATTCATCAAGAAATTGATGTATTGTCCCGTGTATTCAATCCATGTGCTATATGATTCGGTCGCACCTGCAATCTGGGCAATTAATGCGGCATGAAAGAGACCATTGGCAGCCCATAGGTCATGCCCCACGATGTGGGCGTTTTTCAATTGCTCGTTATCGTTCATGGAGGATGGGGGCATCAGTCCGCCCTTGCGGTAATCCTCCAGCCAGAGAACGCTCTTGTGCACGGCAGGGAGGATGCGCCTTGCCCAAGCCCTTTCATGTGTCAGAAGGCAGTGCTGTCCGAGGGCGTAAAGCGCCATGCCATTGGCATCGTATTGCTCTGGCTGGCTGGCGAAGCGTCCGTTCTTGTCGCGGCTTTCGAGAAAGAAGTCGAGGCACTTTTCCGCCATTTCATGCTCGCCGATGAGGTCAAGCGCACGCACCTCAAATGTTCCGTCACGCATGTAAAACTGGTCATATTGAAAAGGATTGGCGCGAGGAATCCACCATTTGCCAATCTGGTCAAGACATGTCTCAAGCAGATACCATTGCGAGGCGTAGAAGAGTTGAACGGGTTTTTTTTCAGGGAGGGAAATAGACATCGTGCGCCCCCAGCGTTCGTCCCATATCGCGTGTTTTTTCTGGTGATAGTGGTTCCACGTTTCGTGGTCGCCGAGAAGCCGACCCGCATCCTTTGCCGTCATGGGGAAGTAGGGGAGATAAAGATAAACATAGCGCGTTTCACCGGGATTCAGGGATAGTTGAAGAGCAGGAGTGCCGTTTTCCATGCGCAGGGGTGCGGAACAGGCGAGGAGGATTTCCTTTTCCGTCCCAAAAAGGCGCTGGTCATTCTGAAGACCATAAATTTTCTTTTTCCAATCGAAATAGATGAACTCCTTTGACTGATAATCCACCTGCATGGGGATACCCTCGCCCAAATGGTAAGGGAGGCGGATAGGTGCTGAAATCGCCGTTTTTGCGGGGTTTCTCAGGCGGATACGGATGAAGTTTATGAGGTTAGGAATCTTGATGATGCAGAATTCACCGCGGAGATTCACAGTGCTTGCCTTATATGCGACCCTGTGAGATTCAGGCATGGCGGAGGCAAAGGCGGCAACATCCGCATCAGCAGACCCGCACGTCATCGTGAATTGAACGATGGGGTAGCGCCCATCTTCGAGAGTCAGCGTATAAGACGTTCGCGGGTCGGTGCCCTCCGGGAGAATCTGAAACGCACCACAATGTGTGCGGAAGGTAGCATTTGATAAGACTTGAGTCTCCTCAGGGTAGCCGATATCTGACAGGGCAGTTATAGGATTCACGAAATAATCAAAAGCGATGCTCAATACAGAAATGGTGAGTATAAAAAACATTGGGGTCAATCTTCCAACTAAGTGAGTTTTAAAGTTCCACCTTTGCTAATGGTTTTGTAAGCCTTCAACAATTCGGGGATTTCCTGGGCGTGTCGTATACACCGCTGGACGCCGCTGATGGATTGTATATTCAAGCATGCGCCGATTTCTTTAAACGTCCATGGCAAAGTCATTCGAAGAAGGAGCGCCGCCAATGCGCGCGCATCACCTACCTTACCTCTTCCTCTAACCATTACCCGGATGGACTCGGGCAGACATCCGAAAACCCTGGCAACCTGATTCATAATTGCCTTTGCCTGATTTATTTCAGTCTGATTGTGCCGACCGTAGTGAGTTGACGATTGACCGCTCTTAATGGATAATGATTGCCAGCGTTTTTTCATCCTTTGGGAAAATGGTTTTCCGCCGATGAAAATTCTTTCGAGTATGGGCAGGATAATTTCCTCCGTGAGACCTTCCCGCACAAATTGACCGTATCGGGAGCGGTCGCCGTCGAACCAGCCCAGAATCTCGCTTGTGCAGAGCCAGTTGGGCTCGGTACCGTTCAGATAGTGCCGCAGGCTGGAGCCACGGTATTGCTCATAGTATGAACGTTTCTGTCCCTGAGCCGGATTGATATGGATATAACGGGAGAGAGCCAACATGTAATTTGCCTTGTCAACAAGGAGACTTTTGAATCTCCCCTGGAAGAGATGTCCATGACGCTCATGCCTACGATTGAAATAGACGGTATATGCCGTGAGTTGTCGCCGCATTAATTCAGAAAGGGCGGATTGGTGGCTACTCTCGATGAGCAGATGAAAATGCGTTGGCATCAGACAATACGCATGGATGCGGAAGTCAAAGAGGGTGGCATATTTTTCAAGATATGAGAGAAATTTTCCAATATCTTTCCCATCCTTGAAGGCTGTGTCACCTGAATTGGTTCGTGACAGGACGTGATAAAGTGAAAAGGGAAGATTTATGCGTTTTAAACGAGACATTAATAATATTAAACGAAAAGTTGAGGAGATGAGTCAAGCCTTAAGTTCAGTCAGATGTAGGATTGACCCCAATATCCACTTAAACTCACTGAGCTGGAGGATTGACCCCATTAACGATTCTGCTTTGGTTGAGCGGGCAGGGGAGTTTGAATGATTTTTATCATCTCTTCCGCAATGTGCCCCCATGATTTTGCCACCGCTTTTTTTTGTATCATGATATGGAGGTCGTCCTCCCCGCCCTTGAGACTCTCATCAATTTTTCTGATGAATTCATCTGGCTCCTGTGCAATAGCAACCACGTCCGAATAATCCCTGACGACATCAGGGATTGGGGTGGAAACAACGGGCTTTCCGCCTGCAAGATATTCGGGTGTCTTTGTGGGGCTGATGTGAAGCGTGAGCTCGCTCTTGATGAAGGGCATGAGGCATACGTCAAATGCCTTCAGGTAACCGGGAAGGTCGGAATATTTTTTCTTCCCGAGGTGATGGAAGTTGGGTCGCTTAATCGGCGGGCGCTCCATCTGCACAAGTGGTCCGAGAAAGACAATAGACCACTCCATCCTCGTTTTGCAGATGTAATCAATGAGACCAAAGTCAATCCGCTCGTCCACCGCACCGAAATAGCCAAGGATTGGATGCCTGATATTCCTTATGTCATCAGGGATGGGCGTTTCGGGAAGTGTCGCTTTAAAGAAGTGGTCATAATCGACCCCGCTGGGGAAGCAGTATGTGCGGGGATTTATCCCCTCTTTGGATTTCTGCAGACTGTGACCGCCGGTGAACACAACGTCCGCCCTTCTCAACAGGTCATTCTCAAGCTCCTGGACATTGCTGGCGGATGCCCTGAATCCGCGGAAGAGGTCCATGCAGTCATAGATGAGCTTTTTATAATGAAATATCTTCATCTGCTTGACGAATGGGGGATAATATAGCCAGAGGCAGATGTTACGGAATCTGAGAAAGTGGGCGAGAACCATGGCGGCAAGAGCCGTCAGATGGACTGTCATGGTGTGCAGGAAGCCGAAGCGGCGCGAAAAGGGGAGAAATGGCATGGTCATGTAATGCAGGTTTTTGTTGTAACGCCCGACATAGTCCTTTATGCGCCCTTTCAGCAAGTTGCCGAAAAATTCCCTCGTTGAGCAATGGGCAACATAGATGACCTTGTGCTCCTTTGAGAACTGGCACATGATCTGCTGTGGTCTTTGAAACAGCGTGTGTTCCCACTTAAGATGGCTCAGGCAGATGATATCAAATGGCTTCTCGGCATCTTGCATGAAAACAATCCTTTCATCCCGGCGTTTATGATATCTGCAATGATTTTAGAAGAACCCAATCCTGAGTTTCAGACTGGTTGATATTTTGCCGCTCAGGAAAAAAAGCGCCCCCAGAAAATCAAGAACGGGAATCAGGCGCTTCAGATGCCCCTTCCCGAATATCAGGCAAAAAGGCGCCTTGAAAAAAGAGACAATCAACTCCTTATAAACCTGTCGCGCTATGAATGAGTTATAGCCAAGCCTGCGTCTGTGTTTCCAGAACAAACGTGACGTTCCCATGCCATACGCCCTTACCTGCATCAATAGTCCCCACAAGGTGGAGCGGTGATGATGGATGACGCATGCCTCTGGCTCATAGATGATTTTATATCCCTTCCAGGCAATACGCCATGAAAGGTCTGCATCCTCGCCAGCCACGGTGAATGACTCGTCAAAACCCTCCACCTCTTCCAGAGCGCTTTTGCGATACATTGCGTTGGCGGTGATGATGAACGGCGGTGAGATTGGTTCATCCCGCATAGCCCTTTCCTGTGTAAGTATGTCTTTATAAATGACATATTCCTCAATGATGCTGTGCGGTTGTGCGGGCTTCAGCTTTCCGCCGCATCCGCCCACTGCCGTGTCCTCAAAATGTGGCGCAAGGGCAGAAAGCCAGTTCTTCTCTGCACGGCAATCGCAATCCGTGAAGGCGATGAGGTTGAATTGTGCCGCGCGCCAGCCCGTGTTTCGGGCGCAGGCAACCCCACGCCGCTTCTCGGAAAGGAGTCGCACCGGGTAAGACGACGCAATCTCCGCCGTCCTGTCTGTTGAGTCGTTGTCCACAATGATGATTTCCCTCTTCTCCTCCGGATAGTCAAGGGCGAGGAGACTTTCGATGCATGGCGCAATGTGCTGTGCCCCGTTATAGACAGGCACAACGATGGACACCTCCGGCAGATTCATCTCTCCCTTATCCTTTCATAGAGCAGTTCTCCGAGCCGCTCCCAGTTCAGTTCCGTTTCGGCGAGGTTTCGCGCATTGGCTCCAAACGTCTCCCATTTTTCGCGCTCGCTGAGCAATTGGATAGTTTTTTCCGCAAAATCGGCGGCGTCCGGTCTGGCAATATATCCCACATCCCTTCCGCGGAGGAGCAGGGGTGTGTCGCCGACGTCACTTGCGATAATTGGGCGACCTGCGGCGAGATAATCGCCAATCTTATGAGGCCAGCGCCCCCGGTTGTAGACATTGTCCGTCATTGGCAAAAGTAGGATATCGCACGCCCCGAGAAATGCCCCCATATCCCTGAAGGGGCGTCTGCCGAAATGAATGATGTTATGCTCCGGCGTTAAGCATCCACTGCCTGCGGCATTAAAAATTTTCAATCCCCAATTCTTCATCTTCTCCTCGCTCTGGCGGAATTCCGCTCCAACAACCAGCATTCTCACGTCAGGACGCGCGCGGCACACACGGGAAAATGCATCAAGAAGGAAATCTTCGTCCAAGTGATAATTTGCCGTGTATCCGAGGAGAGACATCTCCCGCCAGTCATCGGAGATTTTGTTCAGACCGATACGTTCCCGCGCCGACGTCTTGTTCATCGGCTGGATGTTTTCAGTGTCTGCACCGGAGACGAGGAGCAGGAGATTTTTCTCCTTCACGCCGATTGTGTGCGCCCGCTTATAGAGGGCGTGGCAGATGACTGTGATAAAATCGGCGCGTCTTGGGACAAACTCCTCAAAGAGCGCCTCCACCCTGTCATAAGCCGCGAGAATCATCTTTTTTATCCACGAGAGACGCATGTCATGCCTTCGGAAATATTTGATATTTTCAAAAAGTCCACCCTTGCCCCACCAATCACACCAGTCGGTGATGTAAAAACTCCTGCGGAATGTCCTTGCGAACCATGCTGGAAGGAAATCGACAGGCTTGTGCGAGAAACCATAAACGATGTCATATTTCCGCCTCAGGGATGTCCAGATGCGGTAAACAGTACCCACGGGCGACCAGCCATCGTCAATGCCGATGACGAATGACCAGCTCGGCGATTCAATCACCTGCACCGCGCCGACCATGTACTTTTTTGGCTTATACCACCTGTATGAAGAGGGCATAAAAGTGACATCATGTCCACGGCTTGCCAGAAAACCGGCAATTTTCAGTGCGCGGAAGTAATTCCCCCGCTCAATCAGATTGTGGCTCGTAATGAGTATGCGCATAATGTAAGTCCGCCGCAGGAGGATTGACCGCCTCAGGCGGATTTGTAAAAATATATGAGGATAATTATCGAAATCACCCAGAGGAGGATGTTGATTTGAAGCGGGCGGTCTTTCAACAGGATGCTCTCCGGCGCCCCACCTTCCTCCTTCCGGTAAACAAGATACAGGTAACGGAAAATCCCGTACAGAACAAAGGGAAGGGTCAGAATCATGTGGAAACTGGCAAACTTTCCGATAGTGCTCCAGAGGGCATAGGAAAGGACAGTTGTTGTTGTCGCAACAGCCACCATCTGGTCAAGAAAGGCAGGGGAATATTCCTCAAGGACCTGCCGGTGCTCCGGTGCCCGGTTGTTCAGGAGTGTTATCTCGTGCCGCCTCTTGCAGATTGCCAGAAAGAGCGCAAGGAAGAGTGTGCATGCAAGAAACCATGGCGTAACCTCCGGCGCTTTCCCATTTATCGCCATCGCCTCAATCCCTGCCACCGCCCTCACCACAAACCCCAGCGCAACTATCAAAAGGTCAATTATCACATGATTTTTGAATTTGAGTGAGTAAAGGGTTACAAGTACGACATAAACGAGGGCGCAATTTCCGAAGTCAACCCCGAGAAAATAGGAAATCCCCAGTGCAGGCACGCCCAGCAGGAATGCCGACGTCAGTGCAACATGCACCGGCAATTCACCCGATGCAATTGGGCGGTTCCTCTTTTCAGGATGCTGACGGTCGCTCTCGATATCACGTATGTCATTCACAAGATACATTACGCCGGAGAGTGCGCAAAAGAGAATGAAGGCGAGAACTGAGCGCCCGAGCAGATGCATGTCTTTCATATTGCCCGTAAAGATGAGACCGGCGAATAAGAGAAGGTTCTTCGTCCACTGCCTCGGTCGCAGGGATTTGACAAGGGCGGATAACAATTTCATCTCCCCAAAATTGCTCAAGCCATCTTGTGCAGACTTATCATCACTTTACAAAGTGTTAGTAAATCCATCCTCCGCCACTGTAAAGACTTTTGTTGATAAATCTCCTCTCCATGACCTGATGGGAAATACCGTGGAACGCCATCAGAGGTGAGTTTGATTAAATGTTTTGAGTTCGCGGTTTTTATTGTTTAACCAGACATATCAAAAAAAACTAACAATAAATTATAATATTGAAATCACAGGAGTTATGTTTTTCAGATATGTATTTATATTGTTTTTTTTACTATTTTTATTGTTTTATGGTAATTGGTTCATCATCTTTGGATTGAAACAAAATCCACTTCGGTCGGCGACGAGAGCCAATATTTTTTATTTGCTTCCCTGCCAATTCTGAGATTAAATTATGAATTTTCGTCCTTTTTCGTTGCTCATTTAGAATTTCAGGTAGCTTGTCCATAAGCAATTTATCGATGTCATTTCGTGTAACTGGCTGTTGTTTATGAACAAGTTCAATAATCAACTCCTTATAGTGTTTCTTGTCCAATCCCCTGTCACGAATATATTGCGCCTTTTCACCTGTAACGGCGGCAATTCGTGATGATACAAAAATATTGGGATAACGCCCTTCAATGACCTTCAGGGATTTAAGATGTTTGTGTTGTTCGCGAGTGACGTGAACTTTCTTCTGGACTTTATCAAGTAGTATTACTGTCCATAGGTCAAGATCAGTTCGTTCAATTAGTAGTTTTGTGTATTTTTCGTCGAGAATCTCTCCTCGGATTCTAACAACTACGCGGTCTGCTTGACTTAAATCGTAATCGGGCAAGGGAAAGAGTCTTTTCCGTTGAATCTGGAACATCTTTTTTATACCGCCGCCCTGTGTGTCAATCATATTGAGGTTAAACATTGCAGATGAAAGAAACGGGTTCCGATAAACCTCTTGAGGAGCATCCTGTTTAATGACTGTTTCTATACTCCCTGGCAAAAAACTTCCCACATTCGTAAATGTCAGGGAATCAGGGTTTTCAACAACATTGATGCGCCCTCGCAAACTGTAATCCTGATGTGCAATACAGTTGTGAAGTGCTTCTCGGACCACCCATGAATCGTATTGAGTCGTTTCAATTGGGAAAAGGGTGCCGCTTGGTAAATAGCGATAAGTTAGGTTTCGGATTTTGGCAAAAACCTCATCAACATTGAGTAAAAATGGCGGTCCAAATTTTGCATGATCTTTCTCTTGATTATTTTCATCTTTTAAAATCCAGAAAATTTCCGCCATGGCTGGAGTAAGCAATGTTGCCGCTTCGGGTTTTCCAAGTAACAGGACAGCCGTGTTTGTAATAGCGCCTTTTATGGTGATTTTTGCTTTATTAAGGAATTGGACATCATCCCATGAATCTACTTCGGATTTCTTATCGGGAAATTTGTTCTTAAATTCTGCTCGAGCCTTCTGGATTGCTGATTTATCAAGGTCCGAGAGAGTCGCCTGTGGACAAATCTCTGCAGACCAATCTGTTTTATTTTTTCTTTCCCAAATCGCCCGCTCAATTTCAGGATGATTGTTCAATTTTGTGGTAGATGAGCCTATGCGGATATAAGCTACGCCATTGAACTTTACAGGACAGTCAACAGCAGGATTGATTTCAAAAAGAACAATTCGTTTGTTCTCATGAAGGCAAGTATGAATTTGAAAACCCATATTCGGTTGTAATGACGAAGTAAGCCAGAGTTGCAGACCCTCATTACCTTTCGCTTTTTCCTTGTAAGGATTAAAAGAAGCCCCAACAATCTCATGAGTTTTGTCTTCAATACCGAATATCAGATAAGCCTTGTTTTTATTGTGATAACATGCAGAATTGGCAAGGGCGGATAAATCCTCTGCGAGTTGGATGTAACCATGATAATTGGCTTTGAATTCGAGCCACTCTGTTTCATCCGGTTCTTTACGTAAACGCTCAATTAACGCGATTAATTCAGCATCATTCATACATTATTCACATTCGGTTTATTGTAAAGAAATCTATAAATCTCACATGTAACCTGTAAAGACTTTTGTTGACGTATCGGCATGTTTTACAGATGGTTCTTGGCGTGTTGCGCAGTCGCCGAAGGGCGGAATTTGAAAGACAAGCACGAAAAATTTGGGTATCATACTTAATGACGCATTATCTCAGGATTGGCGCTCTAAGTAAAAAGGTTGGCATTGTCAGTCTGAGCAAACTATTCAGCTCCCTCAATTTTTTTCTTATCAATATCATTTTTGCTCGCGCCCTCACAAAGGAGATGAATGGCTCCTATCAGCAGACCATGCTGATTATTAATCTCTTCTCCACGCTTTTCCTCTTTGGTGTGCCGACGAGTATTTACTATTTCCTCCCCAATCTTCAGGGAGGGCGGAAAAAGGGATTTTTCTACCAATCCGTCCTTATACTGAGTTATCTCGGCGTCATCACTACAATCGCCGCCTTTTTTCTTTCAGACTGGCTTGCAGTAAAGTTCACCAACCCGCCGCTCGCTTCACTCATCAGGGCATCATGCCTTTATCTACTTTTTGTTTTAGCGGCGAGTTTTGGCGATGCTATCCTGATTGCCATCAACCGCCACGCACTCATGGCTGGACTCAGCATCCTCTTCACGGCGCTTCATTTTGCGGCGGTGGTCATGCCTGTCCTCTTCCACATGCCCATGCAGAGCATTTTTTATCTTTTGGGAGTTGTCAATGTGGCGAGATTCATTGTCAGTTTTGCCGTTTGCCGCCGTCTTGTCTCTCCAGAGCCACCCGTTTTTTCTTCATCTCTCCTCAGAGAGCAGTTTATCTATATTCTTCCAATTGGATTGAACAGCATGATAGACATCCTTTCATGCGGGCTGGACAGAATACTCGTCTCCTTCCTTTTCACGGTGAAGGACTTGGCGGTTTATCAGTACGGCGCACAGGAAATACCCTTCATCAGTATCCTGATTGGCTCCATCTCCGCGGTGATTATTCCCGAGATTTCCCGCTTGAGACATGAGGGCAGGTGGGACGAATTTTCCACGCTCTTCAGAAATGCCTCTGTCAAGACGGCACTCATCCTCTTTCCTCTCTTTGGTTTTCTCATGATATTTGCACAAAAGATTTACATCATCCTTTATACAGAGTCCTATCTTGCCGCCGTGCCCGTCTTTCGCATATATCTGCTGATGCTCCCGCTGAGGATAGTCTCCTATCAGTCCATTTTGTTTGCGCTGGGGAAGACGAAGAGTGTTATTGTCGGGGCGGCGTTTGACCTTGTGGCGAATCTGACGTTGAGTCTCATACTGGCGGCAAAGATGGGACCGGTGGGCGTGGCGCTTGGACTCGTCATCGCCACAATTGGACAGGTGGTATTTTATATTTTCATAATCAGGCACGCCACGCGACTTGAGTGGCGGAGGTTATTCGAACCGCGCATATTTGGTATTATCATCGTTTCATGTCTTGTTGCATGTATCCCGTGCCTTATTATTACGCGGATTCCGATTAATGTCTTAGTTCAGGTTGTGTCGGGAGCGGTAATTTGTGGCGCAGTATATATTTTGTGCCTGCGCTTGCTGTTTGTCCACCAGAGGCGGATATGGAGTTAATCTTATGGAGCCAGCAGAAGAATTGAAACGAGGCGCCGACCGCATTGCCTCTCTCATCCTTTATTCCGACCTCCCATGGGTGGATATCGCCATTGAGATTGAAAAACTGCGCGAGCGATGTTCAGAGATTGACCCTGAGCATCTTGACCTCTTTGAGAATCTTTATGAAAGCCGCTTTCATCGCCTCTGGGAGCAATGGCGCGAAGAAGGAGGTGCGCGCAGATACCGCCGACTATGATAGAGGTTAGTGATAATTTTTTTTATTCATAATTTAGACAAAAAGTGGAGTTTGACCCCCAAACGCCTCTTGCGAATCCTGTAAAATTTGGGATCAACATTTTGGTGCGGATTCCACTGTTTGTATAACTTTTGTCCATTGAAGATACTCTCTCATTAATATCGCTATCGTCATCGAGTATCTTCTACGTTGCCACAAACCACTTCGAATCATAAGCATAGTCAAACCGGCGAATCAAGGAATTATTTAACGCTTTGTGGTAATATTCCTGAACTTTGATAATGACCTATTTTTCTTGACCTGTTGCGGTTTTTAAGGAAGTTTTTTTGCTTTGAATTGATGAAAAAAGGGGGATTTTCAATGAAAATTATTCGTTTCGGCTCACTGATGCTTTTGCTTTGCCTCGCATTGGCAATTACCTCATGCCAGAGCACTATCCCAGTTCATATCAAGGTAACCGGTAGAGGTGTTGCTGAGGTTGCGCCACCGGAGGGACCTTCGCCGCCTCCACCACCACAGGCGCCTGATATGTCCTGGGCTGAAGGCGATATCATCGCCATCGGGCATGGGGTTCCACCCGCTTCTTCCATCAGCACTGCTCAGGGGAAACTCCTTGCCAAGCAGGCGGCAAAGGTGGATGCACAACGTAACCTCCTTGAACAAGTTGAAGGCGTGCACGTCAGTGCCAAGACCACTGTCAAAAACTTCATGACGGAAAGTGATGAGATTCGCACTCAGGTGAATGGTCTTATTGCCGGAGCCGAGGTGGTCTCGGAGCAGGAACTTGATGATGGTTCCTTTGAAGTCAAACTGCGCCTCAATATGCATCCTCTTGCAAGGATTATCCCACCCCCGGAAATCGCCTCAGGCGGACAGAAGATTCCCGCACAGGCGCGCCTCATGGCTGAAGAAGCTGCCAAGAAGGATGCCGAGCGTCAGATACTGGAGCAACTCAAAGGGGTTGTTATCACGGGCAATACCACGGTTGAAAATTACATGACCAAGGATGACCGCATACGCGCCCGCGTGGAGGGCATTATCCGGGGCGCAACGGTCATTGATACCAGATATAATGAGGATGGCACCGTTGAAGTGGATATGGTTCTTGATAATCCCGACATCAATCAGGTCATCAGATAATTCCAGCTGGGGATAAGAAAGTTTCAGAGGTTTCAGGAGTTTCAGAGGTTTCAGGAGTTTCAGTTGAATATAATCCTCGCCTCTGCCTCGCCCAGGCGCAAATATCTCCTCGAACGGCTTGGTCTTGATTTCATAGTTGAACCAAGCAGTGTTGATGAATCCATCATTCCATACAAAACCCACCGTGAATTTGCGCTCAAGGCGGCGCTTGCCAAGGCGAGAGATGTCGCCTCCCGCCATAATGACGCCCTTGTCATTGGTGCGGATACGATTGTTTGTCTCGATAATGATATTCTCGGAAAACCGCAGGATATTGATAATGCGCGACGAATACTTCTCATGTTGAGAGGCAGAGCGCACATTGTCATCACAGGCGTGGCAGTCGTTCTCGCCGGGACTGAAAGTATCGCGATGGACGCCGTTAGCACGAAGGTCTTTTTTAAACGGTTCACGCAAGGGACACTTGAACGGTATTTAAAAAGTGGTGATTCGCTCGACAAGGCAGGGGCATATGGCATCCAGGGGATAGGAAAGCATCTCATTCACCACGTTGAAGGGGATTATTTCAACGTGATGGGAATGCCGATAGAATGCCTGTTGTCTCTTCTGGGAAACTTTATACCGGTGAAGGAACGGTTTCAGAGTTTCAACAAGTTTAAAAAGACGTTTCAGAGGTTATGATATATTCTGTCCGCCTGAAACAGATAATGACGATTAATTACTCGGAATCAATATCCTCCTCGGGTGCACGCTTCGCCGCAAAGGGGAACTTTTCAAGTTCCTCCAGATCCGTAACCGCCTGTTTCTTTTGCTTCTCACGTTCCTTCTGAACCTTTTTCTTATACATGGTTCTCAGACTTTCATTGATTCGTTCCATTATGCTTGTCTTGGATGCCCCGCGGACGTAGGCAATCTCATCGCACAGGAACCGGCGCGCCTGATCCATAATCTCGCGCTCCTTGCCCTTTAACTCATCCAGCTGGTCAAGGGTATAAAGGTCGCGGAGGAGTTTTGTAATCTTCTGCGGGTCGCCGCTTTTCATGACGTTGCGGTAAGACATGTATTGAATGCGTGCATCTGAGCGTGTCGGGGAGACAGGGATTTTCAGGAAGGCAAAGATTTTTTTAACGTCGTCCTTTGTCATTGGTTGGCGGATGCCGCGCTTATTTATCTGTGAACGCGGGACAAGGACGCGGGCATTCTGCGCCTTGAAGATGTAATAATTCTCCACCACGTGGTCCATTTCGATGCGGCGGATGCCCTCCAATTGACATATCCCCACCGTTGGCTCAACAAGGGTTTCCCCTATTTTGAAATTCACAACATTTTCATCCTTCTTCGCATCAGCTCTTGCCTTTTTCCTTTTAGCCATGTTACACCTCTTTATTTATGATGAATCCTTTTTCCTGCATTATTGCTTTACCATGCGCTTTTTCTTTTGCCATTCAATCACCACACCATCCGCCCACAATCGTTCGAGTTTATAATAGCGTCGGACGTCCTCAGTAAAGCAATGAAAGATGACGTCACCGTAATCCAGAACGCGCCAGGAGGGCGCATTGATGCCATCAAATCCAATCGGGGCTCCGCCAGAGTCGTACAGCGTCTCTATCACCCCATCGCAGATAGCCCTCAGGTGGTTGGTTGTCTGCCCGGTCGCCAGCACAAAATAATCCGTGAAGTTACAGACCTTGCGCACATCAAGGACCACTATATTTTCAGCCTTTTTTTCATCCGCAATGCGCGCAATCCTCTGAGCCTTTGTTTTTGTTCTCAAAAGAGCCTGTCAGTCCTCCCTGATATAAAATGCGAATGCCCGGAGGGTATCCGGGTGGAAAGGGTTCCCCTTCCCTTGCAATTCCGAAAGCTTATGTTTCAAAATAGTGCGAAAGGCAACCTCCATATCCGAGAATGCAAGAACCCTCAGCGCCCTTAGGGGACTATCTTCAAAGGAGCGAGTTGGTTCAATATAATCGGCGATGTAAAGAAGCCTTGCAAGCCGTGACATGTCAGGCGCACCGGTTGGATGAACCCTGATTGCCTCTGCCATCTCTTCATTCTCAATGCCGAAAACGGTTTTCAAGAGCATAGCCCCAAGGCGGGCGTGCCATATCTTTGGGAAAGCCATGTCTTCAACTGATAAGGGAGTTTCTACCACAGCAAGGGAGCTCTGCTCGCCTTCCCCCGGAGCGATGCGGGCACAATCATGGAGCAGTCCCGTCAGCCCCGCAATCCTCAGGTCTTCTCCGTAATGCCGTGCGAGGAGGAGCATTGTATGATACGTTCCCAGACTGTGCAGGAAACGCTCATTGTCCACCATGACTTCCAGTCTTCTCACAACGGCGGATATATCGGCACTCAAGGACAAAGAAGCTCCATAAACATTCAGCCAGTCCTCTTTAATATCTTTTATCTGGAACAGGTTGCTTTTCGGGTTCAAGGCTTTTTCAGTTTTTTTCCTTGCAATTCAAATAGTTATAGGTAATTAAGCCTAATAGTTTTGATGAGTAAAGTAAAAAATAGTCATCAAAAAGAGGAGAGGTGGCCGAGCGGCTGAAGGCAGCTGCCTGCTAAGCAGTTGAAGGGGGTTATATCCTCTTCCCCGGGTTCGAATCCCGGCCTCTCCGCCATCTTTCGCCGTGGTCGACAGAAGGGTTGGGCGCTGATGAGTTCAAGAAAAAAGAAAAGGAGTATGGACATGGCACCTGAACAGAAGGCAGATGCCCCTGAGAAGAAGTCTGGACTCATGACCAATGAGCAACTCATTGCCATGATTAAGGAGAAGATTGAGGAGAAAAACGAGGTCATCCGAGAACAGCAGATCCAGATGCAGGGGCTCCAGGACAAAGTTAGCGAGCTTGAACAGGAGATTTCCTCCGTGAAAAAGACAAGGCAGGAACACGAAGATCTCGTGAAAAAAATCTCCGAAATCCTGGAATAGTTTTTCACCCCATTCTTTCCCCAAACGTTTCTTGAGGCATTCCCTGGCATCTCCCAGGAATCATCCTATGTGTTTGTCTCCCACCGTTTCAAACGATGGATGTATAATAATTGAGAATTTCAAAAGTTTCAGGGTTTAAGAGTTTAAGGGGTTGAGGATTTATGAGAGGCGCATTCACATATCTTCTTCTTTTCATTGCATTGCTCTTGCCGTTCTCCTGCGGAAAGGAAAAAAATCTCATCCTTGATTTGAACTTCTCTGTAAATGTTGCCCGTCCCGCCAAGACCTTCCCTGATATGAAACACCTCGTTAAATCTAAACAGACAGTTTATGAAATGTATGGCAGACCGGACTTCATTCGTTTATGGTGGACAAGGGATGGTCGCCCCCACCGATTCCTCGAGGTTGACAGCGCCCTTAGAAACTCTGATTCCATCTATGCCCTTAAACACTCATGGGTCTATTTAGACAAGAACCGGGAGTTTGTTTTTGACAGCGATGACACTTATCGTGAAATCCCTCTCACGGACAAGGTGCGAACTATCTGCAACTATGGCGACCCGGAGGATATTAAACAGGTCTCCGCCCCTGATGGACCCGTTGAAGAAATCTGGCATTATTACAGCATCGGGCTGATTTTTAAATTCATTGATGAAAAACTCGTCAGCCGGCAGAGCCATACCCCCATGGGCAATTTTATCAAACGCTGAAGTGCCCCAGGCGTGCCGGTGGAGCAGTATAGATGCGTCATGTTTCTGACAAAACATCCTTGCAGGATGACCTTGAGTATGTAATCCTGACCGAGGAGCAGATTCGGAAGCGCATTGCCGAGCTGGCGCGTGAGATTGAACGCGACTATGCAGGAAAGGAGCTTGTGCTCGTCAGCATTCTGAAAGGAGGGGTCATATTTCTCGCGGACATCACAAGAGAGATAAACATCCCTCACTCCTATGACATGGTGGGCGCCTCCAGTTACGGCTCACAGACGTCCTCATCCGGTCGGGTTACCATCACAAAGGATGTCACTGTCCTTTTGAAGCATAAGTGTGTCCTCTTAGTTGAGGATATTTATGATACGGGGTCAACACTGAAGGTGGTGAAAGACCTTTTAGAGGTTCACTCCCCGCTCAGCGTTGAGGTCTGCGCCCTTTTATGGAAAGAGAAGAAAAAAAGGCATCATGAGGTTCCCATAAAATATATCGGATTCAAAATCCCGGATGTCTTCGTGGTAGGTTATGGGTTGGACTATAATGAAAAATACCGAAATCTGCGCTGTATCGGCGTTCTGAAAAAGGAGATTTATCAGTAAGGCAATAAAGGTATTTGAAACTCTTAAACTTTGAAACTCTTAAACTTTGAAACTCTGAATCATTGTGTGTGCCTTGAGTGCGAATCCTTGGCGGAGAGAAAAAGGGGCTGGTTTTAGCAAC
>Ga0172366_10000743_pt1 | contig 24273 bp, 21 predicted proteins | sample LakKivSesite69cm_FD_114533 | JGI IMG/M metagenome (GOLD analysis project Ga0172366, IMG submission 114533) | Sediment microbial communities from Lake Kivu, Rwanda - Sediment site 69cm | ecosystem: Environmental > Aquatic > Freshwater > Lake > Sediment | place: Rwanda: Western Province, Lake...
AAGTGCTCACAGTGAAGGACCCGGCAACTCTGCCTTGGAGGGACCTAGGTGTGGAGTACGTGTTGGAATCGACAGGGTTGTTCACGAAAGTCCCCGACGCCTCAAAGCACATCTTAGCCGGAGCGAGAAAGGTGATGGTCTCGGCCCCGTCAGACAAGGACGTGCCGACCCTCGTGCTTGGGGTGAACGAGGAGAAGTACGACGCTCAGAAGCATAGCATCGTGTCGCTGGCGTCTTGTACAACGAACAGCCTCGCGCCCATGGCGAAGGTGTTGAACGACAACTTCGGAATGGTGAAGGGCTTCATGACAACTATACATGCGTACACAAACGACCAGAGGGTCATGGATCTTTTCCACAAGGACTTGCGCAGGGCCAGGGCGGCAGCGCTCTCGATCATACCGACCACCACAGGCGCTGCAAAGGCGATCGGACTCGTCATACCTGAACTCGATGGCAAGCTGGACGGCATCGCGATGAGGGTGCCAGTGCCAGACGCTTCGGTGACGGACCTTGTATGCGAGGTGACCAAGCCAGTCTCGAAGGAACTGGTGAACGAGGCGTTCAAGAAGGCGGCAGCGGGCAAGATGAAGGGGATAATGGAGTACACGGAGGAGCCCCTGGTGTCAGCGGACATAATCGGGAATCCATCGTCCTCGATCATCGACGGCCTGAGCACCAACGTGATTCAGGGTAACCTCGTGAAGACCCTCTCTTGGTATGACAATGAGTGGGGGTACAGCTGCAGGCTGGCTGACATATTCGTGTACATGGCCGAGAAGGAGAAGGCATAGATCGAGGAACCCGGTAGACGATCAGAGTACTCCCAACCATAGGAAGGTAAACTGGTTGTGGAACGCGCGGGAGTACGCCTTCCGCAACGTCTCACAGCAGGCCGATGCTGACGACCGACAGAAGAGCAGGTGCGAGCGGGAGCTAGGGTCGTCTGAACTGCCGAATCCGCGGGCATACGGAGACATCCCAGTCCCCATCAGTTCCCTGACAACGGCCGCCTCTTGTCCGGCATTCGTGACTTTCACACAGGCGGCTAGCACCTTGAACGCTGGGGAGCAAGTCAAGTAGTCGATGTGCCACCTCTTGCGCTTGCTCCTCATGCAGTGTCTCGCCATTCGGGCCCTTAGGCCGCCTGGCCCTCGCGCTGAACCCACGTAGATGTAGATGCCGGGGCGAAAGCGTAGGATGCCCAATGAGCCAACATGAAATCGGACTGGCCTAGTTGCCCTGAGCGCCAGTGAGTACGTGCCAGGGTCGCTAGGAACAGGGCGGGTCAAAGGTCCACTAGACTCGCTTCCAATGCGTCCAAGTTCACCAGAGCGACCGTGGGCTTTCCCGTCAGATAGCCGCATGTCTCTCCAGGATTCACGAGGAGGCAAGAGTCAGCCACCCTCTTGACCAGAGCTTCATGCCAATGCCCATAGGCCACAAGAGAGAAGTCGCCGCTCTTCGCTAGGGCCATTGCCAACTCGGGATCCTCACCGTGAATGAGGACAACCCTCTTGTCCACCAACTGAAGCACTGCGGAGGGCCAAAGAAGCTTCCCTCCTGACGACGATATGACCTCCTTCAGTTTCAGTTTGTCTCCATCGTTGTTTCCGAGGGTAACGGTGAAGGGACATGACAGCTTCTGCAACTCCTTGGCCGCGAACGGGCTCACCACGTCGCCCGTGTGCAGAACGTGGAGAACATTCGTCTCGTTGAAGAGAGAGACGGCCTTCCTGATCAGCCCCAGATTGTCGTGTGAATCGCCCATCACTCCAATAGTATTGTTCATGATCAAGGGACCGGAGCCCCTCACTTTTATAACTTAGAAGGCAAGGAATGGCCATTGATGGACCAATTCCCGGCCGGAGTCGTCGAGGGGTTTTATGGCCCGCCCTGGTCTCACAGCGCGAGGGTGAATATGATCAAGTTCCTGGGCAAGAACGGTTTCAATATCTACATCTACGCCCCCAAGGATGACCCGTACCACAGGGAGAAGTGGGCCGAGCCGTACCCAAGGGACTTGCTGGGCAGACTCGCCGAGCTAGTGGACGTGTCAAACCGAAGTGGCGTGAGCTTCTGCTTCGCAATCAGCCCTGGGCTCTCCATGACGTACTCGTCGGAGAATGACCTCGACAAACTGACATCGAAGTTCAGGGAAGTGGCCAAGCTCGGGATCAGATGGTTCGGCTTGTTTCTGGACGATATTCCGCAGGAGTTCCAGCACGAGCAAGACAAGAGAGCCTACAAGAGTCTTGGCGAAGCTCACGCTCACTTGTGCAACAGGCTTGAGAAGGGGTTGAGAGAAATCGCTGGTGATGGGGTCAGGCTGATAATGTGTCCGACGCAGTATGTCGGGGTGGAACCGGCTGAGTACCACAGAGCCATCGCAGACGGACTATCGCCCGCGGTGTACGTGATGTGGACGGGCAAGTACGTTCTCTCTCCGACCATTACGGGCGAGGACGCGGACTCGTTCGGAAGGGGGATAGGTAGGAAACCGTTCTTGTGGGACAACTACCCAGTGAACGACTACGTCTCGCAGAACAAGGTATTTCTCGGTCCCGTCAAAGGGAGGACGCCGGACCTGATGGAGCACTTGTCCGGGTTTGTGTCAAACCCCATGAACCAGGAGGAGGCTTCCAAGCTGGTGCTCATCACGTATAGGGAGTACTTCCGAGATCATCTCAGGTATGATCCGGACGCGGCTTGGGGGAGGGCCGTCAAGGAATTGCTGCCGAGGCCTATCTGGAAGGACTTCATGGCCTTCTCGGAGCACTCCAGGGCCTGCTTCTTGGACTACAGCGAATCACAAAGGTTGGAGCAACTCGTGAAGCGAGTTCTGGAGAAGCCGAAGGAACTAGGACCGCTGAACGTTCTCGCCCGCTATCTGACGCGCCAGAGGAGATCCGTGAACGCGTTGAGGCAAGGGCTGAAGGGCCCTCTGAAGGGCGAACTCAAGCCTGCCCTCAGAAAGGTTGTGCTATTGTTGGAGATAGGGATAGTATCGACAGACCTCCTGAAGCGAACCCGAAGGGGGTCAACCAAGGCCTCGCGCAAGAAGGCTAAGATAATTGATTCCATGGTCCATGTGGCCCAACAGGATGAGAGTCAAGTCTTGGGGGAGTTGAGGATCCTCTCCTCGATGGACGGAAGGAAGCCCGTTGAAAGGGACAGCTTTATCTTGGACCTTGCCAGATTGGCCACAAGTTCGAAGGAGGAATGAGATGTTGGGATCAGGTATGGCATCATTGTTCGCCAGGGCGATCGCAAGGGAGAGGAGGCCCCTCATACTGCTTTCTTTCCTGATACTGATCGGCGCCATATTCGTGGGGACGTTCGCTCCACCCGACCCTGTACTGAACGAAGAACTGGAGAGGCTCCTTGAGGAGGTTCAGAAGGGAGGGTACGCGATGGTCTTCCTGAACAACGCGATGATAGCGATGACCTTCTTCGTGCCACTGCTTGGTCTTGGTTCCGCTTTCATGACATCGTACACTACCGGAGCTGCCATGAGCGTAGTAGCCAGCACCGCTGGGGCGAACGCTCAGGCACTGTTCGTGACCATGATGCTGATGCCCCATTCTTGGATGGAGTTCCTAGCCTACTCACTCGCCCTAACGGAGAACGTCGTATTACTTCAGAAACTGGTGTCAAAGAAAGGACTTGAGAACGAGCTTGGGCCATTCTTGGCATCAGTGGTCTTGGCATTGGCGCTACTCGCGCTCGGGACCCTAACTGAATTGATCACGATCAACATCATCTCAGGAGCCCTCGCCTAGTCTCCCAAGCCCTCGCACTGATAGCGTCCGGAGTAGGTCGAGTGTGGCCTGTGTGCCAGCTGGAACACAACGAGTTGGGCAACGCGCGCTCCCACGGAAATAGTGGCCCCCCTCCTGTTCAGGACCAGCAGCAGGACACATCCCCTCCCCCTGTAGCCAGGATCCCACAGCGCTGTGTGTACCGTCACTCCAGATCTCAAGAGGGACGACCTCGGCAGGACAAGACCGCAGCACATGTCTGGGAGCCTTATCACCTCCGAAAAGGTCAGCCTGTAGGAGCCGGCCTTCAGCTCATAGGTTGGGCCCCTCCTAGGTGCCTCGCGAGCCATGGTCGCCTTGAGCGAGTCTGACGCGAACGAAGGTCTCGTCTTGAAGGATTCTATCCTCAAGACTGTGAGGTCCACGCCCGCAGGTTGGATCTGCTGCTTGGGTGACTTGATTCCAGATACTATCCCGGACTTCGCGAGCTGCGCGCCAGGTAGCACGCTCAACTCAGGATCCCCATGAGACCTTCTTGGCAGCTCCAACTGCAACGTGGAACTCGGCGAGGTTGGGGATGATTGCTGTCCTGCCGAAGGCCTCCAACGTCTCGGACGCCCTCTGGGAAACGTACTCCAGTCTCGTGAGCATCCCGACCAGCACTATGTTCTTCGTGGACACGCCCATGGAGGAGAGATATGCTACCTCGCCTATGACTTCGCCGACCATGTTTAGGATGCCAGCGGCGATGTCCTCAGGAGAACCTCTTTCGGAGAGCTTTCCGAAGTTCGAGGCCGTCATGCTTGGGTCTAGGGTTCCTATCGCGTTCCCCGCTATGTCACCTACAGTGAGGTCCACTGACTTGGCGTTCCCGCGCTTCGCCATCGCATCCAAGGCCGGAGGATCCGACAGGCCGAGCAGCCTTGAGCCCAGACCAAGTATCGTCCCCCCTCCCACGCCCGTTCCGCCCAAGTGGCTGACCCTTCTCCCCCCATCTTGTGCCCACACGACTGCTGTCCCAGTACCCATGCTGATGACGAGCCCCTCGTCCACTCGGGCCAGCTCCAGTCCTCCTATTCCTATCGATTGGATCTCGTCCACTTTCTCGACGTTAAGCCCGAAGAGCGTAGCCGGGACCACGCTACTCTTGCCCCCCGAGACGGCCAGACGCTGTATCTCCTCCAGCTCTCTGCCCGTATCCGACAGTATCTTCCCCAGTACGCCTGAGATCGACGTGACGGGGTCCTCGACAGACCGCGAGATCGTGCTGCTCAAGACCTTCCCTCGTTCTAGGAGCACGGCCTTGGTGGTCGATCCCCCAGCATCGACCCCGACTATCAACCCTGCGACCCTCCCAACGATGGCAAGGCTCGTCTCACCGCCTCGTAAAGAGGCGGGACCACTCCGACCAAGAAGGGTATCTCTGTCGAGTAGGTCCAGAAGGCTAGGAGGATTGCAGCGAAGATTGGAAGGTTTGGTTCGCCACCCATAACGCCCGAGGGCAGCGCGAAGATGTGGCTGTAAGCCCAGATGCCTATACCGATGTAGGCACTTCCCAACCCAAGCCCCACCGCAGAGGCCAAGGCATATCTCAGCGCGAGGTCCTTGTTCCTGAGGAAACCCCACGCCAGGGGGAACAACATCATGACCGAGGCCCCGCTACAGATCAGAATGCCCAGCATGTCCGCAGGCTGGGACATCAGAACTAGGTAGAAGTAGAGGAAAGCTAGCGTGCTTGTCACCCAAGCCGCGGCGGAGAGGAGCTTGAGTTTATTCCCTGCGAGCTGGTGTTTCCCGGCGATGAGGCCGAGCACGTAGAAGCCTACTAGGTTCGATGGAACCCCCACGGTGATGCTTAGAAGAGCGTCTCCGTGAATCACCAGGTCCGAGACGAAAATCCCGATTGCAGCTCCGAGGCCACCTACGGCCGGGCCAAAGGCGAGTGCGAACAGACCGGGCACGACCACAGCAGGCCAAAACCTGACGACACCGAATACTGGGGCGAAAATCCCCAAGAACGTCAGGATGCCCACGGATGCATAGAGAGCCCCGCACATCGAGACTAGGACGATTTCCCTTGGCTTCATCAGTCTCCTCATTTGACGAGCTGCTTATAAATAGTGCAAGGGTTCGCGTGAGCGTGCGTGTCGGGCGCGTGAGTTGAAGGAGCTCTGTTGATGCGGGGATCCGAGTGAAGGGCAATGAGCGCGGTGCGAATGGTGGTATTCGACCTTGACGGTACGTTAATAGCTGACAGGAGTAGCTGGGGACGGGTTCATGAGTTCTTCGGCACTGAACACAAGGGCAACGTCGGCCTGGCGAAGTATGAGCGGGGCGAGATGAACTACGAGCAGTTCATGAGGCACGACATGTCAGCTTGGCCCGCCGGAATCAGCCTTGACGTTTTCAGGAGGATATTCGCGGAATATCGCTTGAACAATGGGGCCAAGGAGTGCATCGAGGGGTTGAAGAAGCGCGGGATCAGAACCGGCGTCATAACCAGCGGCATCGATGTCCTAGGGGAAATGGTCTGCAGGGAGCTGGCGATCGACTCCTTTGTGGGGAATGGGCTCGAGTTTGACGAAGCTGGCAGACTGACCGGAGGAGTGATACCCAGGGTTGACTTGTACAGGAAGGACGATATTCTTGTCAGAATGGCCAAGGAACAAGGGTTCATTACCGACGAGGTGCTGGGTGTTGGGGACACGAGGTTTGACTCGTCCTTCCTCCGTGCGTGTCGCTACAGGGTGGCGCTCAACCCAAGAGAGGTTGACAGGAAGGCGCTCAGAGAGGTCGTCCACTGCTTCATTGACGACCTGAGGGAGCTGTTGCCGATAGTGGACTCGATCGCCTCCTCAGGGAGGGGCCTGGGAAGCGAGGAGAACCAGCATCCCCGACGCAACGGCAGGCAAGTATGAGAAGAGGAGCCTCCGTCCGATGTGGGGTCGTGCTCCCAGAATCCCCGCCCTGAAGTGGAGGTCGCTCGCGTAGAAGAGTTGGCTGAAAGAAGCGGTGACACCAAGCATGAGACCGGAGCATACTCCCACCAAAGAGGACAGTGACCTAGAGGCGAAGGCAGCGGGATCCGGATAGTCCGCCATCTCAGCTCTCAGCACTGGAAGCAGGCGGGCGCAGAGGCATGAGAGCAGCACCAGGGTTGCGGTCAGTAGCGCGAACTCCCAGTATGCCTCGTGTGGAGCGATGAGAGCTATTAGAATGCCCCCCAGGTTTGAGCCCCTCCAGAACCCCAAGAGCACCAGTGACAGGCGGACCATCATTCGTAAGGTGAGGTCCAATGCCTTGACCGAAGTGGCCCTCGCGAGTACTACCTTGATCAGATTGTGAGCCAAGGGGGTTAACAGGAACACAATAAGGGGTGATGCGACCCAGAAGGCGACCTGCGCGGTCATCGCCGAAGTCAGCGCCCCAGATATCAAGACGGCTCCTATGCTTCCCGATAGCACTATCTGTGAGAGCGAGACGGGGACTACCCTGCTGACAAGTGATATCGCCACGACTGCTGCCGATGCAAAGGCGATGGCCTCCAAGCTGCCCGACTGGAGTATGGCCCTTCCAGCAGGAAGAGATAGCGGGCTCCCCAGTAGCACTCCCAAGGCCATCGAGGCCCCTACCAGTAGCTCCGCGCTCCTGCTGTCCACCCAGCCGGCCGACGAGGCCGAGGCCGCTATCGGCGACCCCTCAGCTGGCCCTGAGCTGAGCGAAAGCAAAACGTAGGAGCCCCAGAGCGTTAGGGACAAGGCGTGCACCTATGCGCGGGCCAGGTTGGCGATGCTGACTAGGACGTCCGAGATGTCCTCGCAAGTGTCCGCGATGTCATCGGCCTTCAAGATCACCTTCTCAAGCTGGATTATGCTAAGGGTCTTGAGCTTGTCCTCTCTCTTATACAGTTCCTCGATCAGCCTCAGCTTCACGCGGTCGATCTCCTCTTCCAACGTCTCCACCGCCTCGGCCTGAAGGCGGACTGCCTTCAGATCCTTGGATGCGAGCTGGAGCGCTTTTCGGGTGTCATCCGTTATCCTGAGCAGGAGGGAGAACAAGACATCCAAGCTCGGCTCGAGGCCTACCCTGAGCCCATTGATCTCGTCCTTGCTCAGACACCTGTATGATAGTATCCTGCTCGCCTCCATCGAGCTATCGATAGCATCGTCTAGGAGGTTCACCGCTTCGAGCATGTACTGTCTTATGGTCGGGAACAGATCGGACGAGAGGAGGCCCTTCTCGATCCTCTTAAGTTTGGCATCGGCGACGCTCTCAAGTTCGCTCAGCTGGCGGCTCTTCCCCTTGGCAGCTTGGCAGTCTCCCCGGACCAACCCCTGGTATGCTTCATAGAGGAGCGTGACAGCCGTTTGGAGGTCGCTGCTGAGTTCGAGAATCTGGGGCCACACGTGTTCCATGCCCGACCGTCAGCGCGTTGAACTAAAAAAGCTACAAGCTCCGCCAGACTACTTCCTCTTACCAGCCTTCTTCTTGCCTGCCTTCTTCCTAGCCCCCTTCTTCTTCGCGGGCCTCTTCTTCGGGGGCTTCTTCTTGGCTGGCTTCTTGACCGGCTTGCGAGGTGCCGGCGCGGGCACGGTGGGCGGAGCTTGAGAAGCGATGGAAGGCGTCGTTCCAGTAGACGGTTGTGGTTCCATTCCGAACGCGTCGATTACGAGCGCGCGTTTGCTTAAATCGTTTTCTGAAGGCACGCCGCTTTCGGTGGTCTGGGAGACCTTGGAACGCGTACGGGGCTAGGAGATCGGATCGAGAAGTAGTGCTGCTGGAGGTGCTTCAAAGCGAAGAGCTAGGTCGTTTTCGTCTCCAATGCTGCCTTGACAAGTTGGGCAGCTCCTTGGTGCCCCACCCTCGAGGTGTTCACCGTTAGGTCATACAGTTTCACATCAGTCCATCTCGAGTCCATCAGAGTTCTGACGAGGTTGGCCCTCTCCTGGTCAGAAACCTGCAGTTCACGAAGGGCCTCTTCCTCGCTTATCTCCCTCCTTTTCGCCAGGAACTTCTGCCTCTCGGTCATTTCCTTGTGCAGGAAGACCTTGAGCGTGGCTTTGCTTCCCAAGCCCATGAGGGCAGCTCTGCCTTCGATGACGACGTCTCCCTCGGCGATCTTGTCCCTCACCATCCCCTCAATGACTTTCTCAAGGTCGACCTCTCCCGACCTCGATATCCGCTGAAGGTACTGGAACGATGCCTGGAACTCAGCCGCTATCTCGCGGAAGAGCGACTCGGTGTTCAACACCGTAAGCCCGGCCGATCCTCCGACGAGCTGACCTACTTCGGTAGTGCCGGACGCGAGTTGCCCGGCTATCAGGATGACGGCCCTCTTCTTCGACATCTTCGAGTGCCACGGGATGAGAGGGTATTTAAGGATGGATGGCTTGCGTTCTTGGAATCCCGAACCTAGTGAGCGTCCTGCTGGGAACTCGCCTTCCTTGCCCATCTTCTGACTAGTATCAGGAAGGTGGTCGCTATGACTAGGCCGTAAAGCGGCCAGAAGATGGGCTGCAGCAGAGTGTGGGAGGACTCGAACGTCGCGACGATGTTTGTGTCAGAGGCCAGCGTCAGCACAGAGACCGGAGAGCCTGAGTCTGCAAGCGTCACTGACTTCCTCATGTACAGGAAGCCGAACTGACCCTCTACCCTTTCCTCGACACCTATCGAGATGGTTACGCCTTTCTGTAGCCTCAGGACCACCGGGCTGGAGGAGCTGAGCAGGTCCTGGACTTGTGTCCCATTGATGAACACGCGCGCTTGTGCTGGCGAAGGAAGGCCTTGGGCCGTAATGGTCAAAGTGACTTCCTCGTCAGTGAGAGTCCTGAGAGCGACAGTGGAGCCCGATAGCAGGAGGGCTATCATGACTGAGATCGCGGCGCAGCCCATTACCCTGGGAACCATTCGGGAACCCGATCGCTGACCACTTTAAAGGATTTGGTCTTCTACATTCGCCAGAGATCTCGCGACGGGTTCATGAGGGGGTGCTGTCGTGTGAGGGTCGACGCTCCGGGGACCTCGCCCTTCAAGTGATCGTGGGGCTGAGTGAGAGGCGGCGGCGGTTCGTCAGCAGGCGGGGTCTTTCAGCTAGCTAGAACCGGCGACAGTTGCGAATGCCCTCCTGTGGAAATCGTCAGCGACCACTGGAGTGATCTCGTCTTCCTTGACCGCGCGGATGGCCTTGACCACGTTCTCAACAAAGACCTCGTTGAGGAGCTTTCCCTTTTCTGCGGTGGCGAGCCGTGGGTCACCCAAGTAGAGTTCTTTGCAGTACGCTTGCCACCAATAGGGGCTCATGACGCCCTTCGGCAAGTTGGTGGAACCCGTCTCGGCAACATGTTTCACGTTCTCCATCTTCACTAGGTTCCCGAATAGGGCCAAGACCCTGCTCGTCTCTACCACACACGCATGCCCCGTCACATTGCCCTCCGAGACCTTCTCCGCCAATTCCTCAGGAAGCTCCCAAGGGGATAGGTATGCATATACGATCGGGTTCCTCCTGCTCGACCCACTCATGACGAACGTGTTGAGCACGGCGTTGTTTCCACCGTGGCCGTTCACAAGCAGCAACTTGTTGAACCCATTCCTCCCCACTTCGCCCGCGATCTCGTCCAAAATCCTGAGCAAGAGCTCGGGGCCCATCGTTATGGTGCCCGGGAAGTGCCTGTTCTCCGGTACGTAGGCGAAGGGCAAAGGAGGGAGGACGACAGAGCGCTCACGCCTTGCCGCAAGCTCAACGAGCGATTGAGTGACCAGCGTGTCCGTGCCAAGAGGCAGGTGAGGCCCGTGTATCTCGATGGACCCGACCACCATGACTGCCACGGTTCCATTCCTTGCTTCCCTCTCCAAGTCGGGGGACGTTAACTCGAGCCAGAGCATGCATTGCCATCGCGGGCCGGGGATTAACCTTTGCCCCGGAAAGCCTTAAGCGAACGGGCGCAAGCGGGGGTCTTAGACGAGAGAGCCTTGGATCCCGCTGTCGCGCTGACCTCAGAGATCGTACGGGTTATGAGGACAGGGAGGACGTGGTTCAACTCGAAGGAGCTTCGGACGACAGCCATGGGGGAATTGCTCAAGGCCCTTGAGCAGGAAGGACTGGCCAGGAGGTCAGGGAGTTCGGTCGAGCTGTTGAAGGGAGGGAGGACCGCCCTGGCCGTGGCAGCAATAGGACTGGGCGCGTCAGCAACGAGGATCTCAGAAAATCTGAGCCCGGGCGAGTTCGAGGACTTGGCCTCTCGCATTCTGAGGGCACACTCGTTCAAGGTCAGAACGAGGATCAGGGTGAGGGACAACCAAGGTGCGACGGAACTGGACGTTGTGGGCTGGAGAAGGCCGAGGGCGCTTTTCATAGACTGCAAGAGGTGGCCGAGGAGAACCGTCTACGCCAACGTCTGCGATAGACAGGCCGAAAGGGTGAGAACTTGGGGGGCCCTCGTCCTCCACAGGATGGGCGTACGGGAACCACGTGCCATGGGGTTCCCCATGGTCGTGACTGTGGTCCCAGGAGTTGAGCGCATGACGAAGGATTGCACATTGGTGGGGGCTGACAAGCTGAACTCGGCCATACAGAGGATTTCTGATGGGTTCTTGGACGAGATGTCAGTACCGATGGAACTCAGCCGTGAGTGAGGCACCACACCTCTCCGATTGAGCCCCTGACTAACGAAGTGGCCCTCATGCCTCGGATGGACCTGTCCAGTTCGCCCTTCATCAGAAGGTACTCTCCCTGGGTCAGTGAGACGTCTCCCTTGAACATAACGTCAATCGGGATGGCCCCCACGATCGCGTTGAACTCAGTCGTCCACGTTATCGCCGAGATCGAAGACGATTGTATGGGCAAACCCGTCGTGGCAGCAGCTAGCGTTGTGGCCCCTATGGACCTGTGGTATATCACACCTCTCACCCTTCCGACGTACCACTCCCCCTCCAGCCCTATGGTCGTCGTCAAGCGGTTCTGCTCTGATAGGGATATTGGGAAGAGAAGTTGCCCAGCGCTCACATATTTCACAGATCCGGGTTCGGTTCCCTTCTCGAAGTCGTCCAGCTGAGCCAGCCCCTTCAGAACGGCTTTGTGATGAGAGATGGCGAGGCCGTACCTCAGCGCGTATGAGACAGCGGCGGCTGACTCGTCAAGCTGCGACCCGCCGATCGAAACGGCGTACTCCTTGAGCGCAGTCTTGGTCTGCGCCTCACCAGCTCCAGAGAGCCCCATGTTCTCCTTCACTGTGGTCAAGAGAACCTCGACATCTATGGCTTGAGACAAGTCCTTGGGATATGAGATGTACTCTATGCATCGGCGGGATTGTTCTGGAAAGTCGGGGTGGACTGCCCTCACGAAGATCAGGCGGTCGTAGTAATCAGGTGTCTCGGTCTCAACCGGGGTCCCCGGGGTCGGCGGTGTGTCGATCGTCACGCCATGAAGCACAGGAAATCACGCTTAAAACGGTATCTTCATGTTTTATTTTCTATGGAGCTTAGCCCATCCCTAGATCTTCGCGGCGGTCAGGGTGAGTTCTACTTGGTCGTCGAAGGGGCCAGGGCGTACCTCTCGTTCACCCTAAGGAACGGTGAGCTCGTAGCTGAGAGAACCTACACGCCGCCAGAGCTGAGGGGAAGAGGGATAGCGGCCAAGCTGGTTCAGGGGATGATAGAATACGCTGAGGAACAGGGGCTCAAGATCTGCCCGATGTGCTCGTACGTGGTCGATTACTTCAGCAAAAGGCCCGAACTGAGTCAATACTTGTCAGAGAGGTGCGAGCGTTAGGAACCACTGGACGGTCCTCTTGGCGCCTATCGCTCGCCTATGAGTCATGCGCTAGACGAACATGTCCTGAGAGAATGGCCTCTGCAGAGAGGATGCGCCCTTTCGGGAAGGCCTAGTTGGGTAGCCCCTCACGACCGCGCCTATGACGCCCTCCGATGAACTTCCCGTCACCAGCTCAGCCGCGGCTGCTATCTCGTCGGCCGTCGCGATCCTCTTGATGCGCAACTTCCTGCCCGTCAAGTCCTTCTTCCCTCGAAGATCGTTGAACGGAACGATCCCATAGGAGCCTATCGCGAAGTTGACCTCACCGATCCTGAAAGGCCTGCCAAGGGTGTCGGTTACGATGACGGCCACCTTCGCCCCCAGTTTCAAGAACCTCCTCGCGTACCTTGCAGCTATCCGATCCGGATCCGGGGGAACCACAACCACGGACCTGCCTCCGTCAACGTTCGACTGATCCACGCCCGAGTTCGCGCACACAACGCCAGCTTCATTCTGAGTTATCAGGTGGTGTCGCTCGATCCTGACTATGCGCTTTGACTCTTCCAGTATCACTTGGACGACCTCGGGTGGTTTCGCGACCTTGTCGGCGATGGCCCTGGCCAGGTCGGAGGGGGTGACGCTATCAAGAGCGACCTTATGACCTTCAGCCTTTGCCACAACGGTGTGGGTAAGCACGACGATGTCCCCATCCTTCAGAGGGGTCTTGGACCTCCTGCAGACATCAAACACGAGCTGCGTCAAATCGAGGCCTGGCTGGACCATCCCGCCGTACTTGATTCCCCATATCCTGAGAGGGCCTGTGAGTCTGGTCAATACTTGGTCACCCTATTGAGCATGCGCTTCGCTGCCAAGTAGTCGGCATCAGTTCTCACCAAGAAGTACGAGGCGTGAAGGGGATCCAGCATGGACAGAGCTCCCCAGGAGATAGCTATAGTTCTGACGAGTCGATCCATGATCCCCGGAACGTCGGGGGGGAGGCCTTCAGAGATCAATGAGTTTCTGACAGGCTCGGCCTCCACGGCGAACAGAAACTCGTAGACCGACCCATCCTTCTGCCTGAGGAAGACACCTTCCCTACCCTCCAAGAGTTCCATCATCAGCCCCAAGACATCAGGCTGGATGTAGGGGGAAGCCGACGGCATGGCGAGGAGAGATCCCCGTTCCGACGCGCCAAGCGCCGCCTCCACCATCCTAGGGATCGAGGCTTCGTCCCCGATGACCTCTGATGTCGAGTCCATCCCACGCTCTTCCGCCATTGACCCGATCAGATTTGCCTGCTCTTCATCCGTGGCCACTACTATCACCCGGTCAGATATCTCAGAGGCTCTCTCGATGACGAGTTCTCCGATCCTCTTCGTCCCCAAGGGCAGCGCTTCAGGCAGTTGCCGCCCTTTCATCAGGGAGGGATAGCAGAAGAGCCCGACCTTCGCTTCCTGCATTCTAGCCTCTCACCGCTAACTTGACCATGTAATCCGAGATGGCCGAAGCGATGTCCACCTTTGACACGGTCTCCAAGCCGATGAAGTCAGGTTGAGAGTTGACCTCGAGTACATAGGGCCTCCCGTCCTTTCCGAGTATGATGTCAACTCCCGCTACCTCGGCGCCGATGAGCCTCGATGCCCTCTCAGCTAGGCTGACGAGTTCTCCATCCAGATCGATTGGTTCTGGCCTCCCTCCCCTGCTTATGTTCGTCCTTAAGGAGGGGGACACGCGCTTCATCGCCGCAACGACCTTGTACCCCACGGTGAACGCTCTGATGTCGTAGTCCCTGCCGCTCAGGTCTTCCTGGTACAGCACGACTCCCCTCGACGCCTTGATACCTCTATGCCCAGTTTGCAGTCTCCTAACGCCGACCCCCCTTGACCCGCATATCGGTTTCTCTATCATGACCATCCCGGATGGGAAGGAGGCGAGCAACCCCGCGCTGTCCAAAGAGGAGACCGTGTAGGGCACGGGAACCCGGCCCTCTGAAAGCAGCGCGTACTGGCCAAGCTTGCTTGCCGAAGCGACGTAGGCGCTTGGCGCGTTAACGACCGGAGTCCCGCTTCCACATATTGTGGACAGCACGTTCATGCAGAACATGAAAGTCGCAAGTTTCCTCTCCCCAATCGGTCTCGCCAGGCAAGCATCGAACGTCCCGGCGATGTTACTCGGCCCGTGCTCCACCGAAGCGTTCCCATTCTGAACTGTGAGTCTAACGTCCTCGAACCTGATCGCCGAGACTCCATGTCCCGACCGGTCGAGGGAGTCGGCTACTCGTCCAACGAAGTGACTGCTGGGGTTGTGTGTGAGAATGCAGAACCTCAACGACGGAGGTTGTTGAGGCGGTCTGGTTAAAAGCGTGTTGCCGGGCCCGATGTGGGCCCACCGCGCGATTCACCCCCATTCGGCAGGGGACCTTCTGGACTGTGAGGGAGAGGCGTGCGTGATTTCTCATGCAACTCAAGTTTCCCGGAGGCTAGTCGCTCCCATAGCGTCACCTCCGGATTGGGTCGCACACATACCCTTAAAGACGTCTTCAGCCTACCTCGTTCCAGAACCAAGTTGAAGCACGCGGTCGAGTTCGCCCTCGTAGTGGGACTGGCCGTGATCTCAAGCCTATTGATTTATGTTTACTATGATGAGCTGGCAAGCTTCTTCCTTGATGCGAACCCCGTATACAGAGGTCTAGCCATATTCTCCCTGTGCTTCATAAGCACCTCTTCGATCATATTCCCCATACCTTACACGGCAGCCATCCTGAGTCTGACCGCCCGGATACCCGAGATCAACTTGCTCGAGATAGCGCTATGGGGTGGACTTGGTTCGGGCCTAGGCGAGGTCGTGGGCTGGATCCTAGGACTGTACTTTCGGCGGCAAGTCGAAGATTCCCAGTATGGGAATAGGCTCAAGATCATATCGAGACTCGCTAGCGGTCGCAGAGGCAGATGGCTTGTCCCCGTCTTGATATTCCTTTTCGCCTACACTTTCCTGCCCGACGACATCATATTCATTGTACTAGGCACCATTCGGTATAGCCTTCCAATAGCCCTGGTCGCAGGCGTCGTCGGAAAAGCTTCCATGCTCTACACTATAGGGTTGTTTGGATCATTCATCGGCGAGTCCACTTCCACCCTGCCGGACTGGGTGCCGATTGCATTATCCATTGTTCTATTCCTTGGGTTCTTGGCTGTCGTCAGATTCGTGGACTGGGAATCAATACTAGATCGGTACTCCGGAGACGTGGGGGAGTCCGCCAAATGAGTGACAACGCCTCTCGTTAGCTGAGCTCCGATACAGACATCGGGTGGCTGTCATTGAGCCAGCGTGCAGAAGGTACGGTGGCCGAGATGTCGACATGAGCCAAGGGGCGCGATGACGACAACGCCTCCCCCGGCCATGGAGGCTCGGAAGTAGTGCCTTAGATGTGGAAGTGGACGAGGGCGGCGCGGGGTTTCAGAAGGGTCTCGAGGTCACAACGCGACCCACGATTGCGATGGCTATGGCTATTGCAATCGCCAGGGCAAGCCCACAGAATATGCCGGCGAGGATCACTGACTTCCTGGTTTCCCACTTCTCCTTTCCTACCCTTCTCTCTATCATCATGCCTATGAGGGCACCAATCAGATACGCTAGGGAGAATGGCGGGTACGTAGTTATGCCAGCCAGGAAACCTATTGGCGAGAAGGCCGTGATGTGAAGGATGCTGGAGCCGAAGGCTAGGACCATCGAAATCAGCGTCGAGCCTATGATCACGTCGGGCTTGAAGATTATGAAAGCTCGACTGATGAAGAGGGAGAAATTCAGCGAATTGATGGGGTAGGTGATCGCCGTCCACGGGTAGAAGGAAGACGGTATAGGCGCCATCATCCAGAAGATCGACCAGAAGATGAAGCTCATCAGAACGACCAAAGGAAACAGGAGTACGTAGGCCTTGTAGTAGTCGAGAGGTCTGGCATCTAGGAGCTGGGCCACCTTGACCCTGTGCGTTATTATCCCGGCTGCGCTAGTTGAGTAGAACGGAGCGACCCATGGGGTAGGATCCCCGGGCGCAGTCAGGGGCAGCATGAAGGCCTCTCGGACGTATGGCACTTGAACCGTCAGACCGGTCTCTCCGGTTGCCCTTGCTGCCAAGAAGCCCTGAAGAAGCGGCAGCAACAGCCAAGAGAAGAACCAAACGAACCAGAGGTCTGGTATGAGATAGGTGGAAAGTGCGAACCCGCCCACAGAGCCGATGAGATAGAGCGCAGCGATGAGCCTCAGGGGAACGTATGATGTTCTGAGTTGCTCGGCGGTCAGGCGAGTAAGCGATCTCAGTGCCCCGATGAAGGACTTGAACGACCGGACGAAGACATAGAGCGCGATCCCTATGGCAACACCTACGTTTACGCTAGCCCACAGATCGAAAGTGGCCCTTTGGACCCACCAGCCCATCGGAGAACCTGGCCCCCATTCGGACTGCCACATCTCAAGGTACGGGTGAGATATCCTGAGCGCAAGGTGATTGCCTACCACCCAGACGCCCATTGACCCGAGGAACAGTGACACAACAGCATTGAAGGGTATTAGCCAGCCGATCGCGTAGTTCGCGATGTCGGTCGCTATCCCAAATACGGCTCCTGGGAGAACCCCTTCGATAGTGGATGTCAAATCTATCCAAGGGTAGTCGATTAGCGCTACCCTGGTGCCGAGGAATACCTCTGTGACTATCGGGAACCCATACAGCATGAACTCATAGATTAGCGATGCCATCGCGGCGAATGAGAAGTACATCACCTTCTCACCCGTCCTCTCGGTTAGAGTGGCGATGGCCTGTACATCTATTGGGGCCACTGGGAAATCCAGCTTCTCGACCTCTATGAAAACCATCGTGGTTATGAACGAAACAGCGTAATCCAAGAACAATACGGAAATCGTGGAGATGAAAGATATCGCCACTGGCATCGCCCACTCCATCGAGAGGAACGTCCTGTGCACAGGACCCCAGCTGTTCAGCGGAGGAGTATACCAGGTTGGTAACCTCTCCGCTATGCCGAACAGTACTGTATACGGGGCTTCCCTGTAGTAGTATGCCGTTATGAACGAGCCGAAGATCCCGCCCCCGACTAGCCAAAGCCCGAATGCCTGCAGCATGAAGTATATGACGTAGGATTCTTGAACCCTCAGGTACCTCCGGGTTATCCTTCCGACCTCCGTGAAGAGCAAGAGCGTGACGAAGACAGTGATGAACCTCTCGGTTCCGCCTAGAGGACCGATCGCGAGCGAGGTATATATCAGGGCCGGAGTCATCGTGATGAGTCCGAATAACACAGCCGAGAACGAGACCAGTGTGAGGCCTGGAATACCTCGTTCCTCTCTACCAGTGGCTTTGTTGGGCGACTTCTCCTGCTCGGAGGTCATTCAGTTTGCTCACCCCCAAGCTCCTTCACACCTATCTGCACGTACTCTTGTTCCTGCTCAGGCGTTAGCAGACTCCAAGTCAAGAGTTGCTTTCTGATCTCGTCGACAAAAGGATAGCTAAACCTCATCCACGACTCATACGCACCCGATACCCTCTTCATCTGCATGTCTATCATGTACTTCAACTCGGTCTTGCTCTTGGAGATCGTTATCACTGCATCCTGTCGGATGTTCTCCTCATATGGAGGGAGCCAGACCCTCGCCCTTATGACGAGCGATGTGTCCTCCCTCTTGACTGATACGTCCTCGACCGTGAAGTCCCCTGCCCTTTCAACCCTCTTGTTCCAAAGATACTCCTTCAGGTAGACGGTGATGCCCACCGCCTTCCGCTCATCTTTGACCCTGAACGGTATTGGTATGTCCCAGATGTCACCCTTGGGTTTGGATTCGATCCTCCAACGCCTCTCCAAGGAGGGCGTCACTATCAGCGCAACGCGGTACATTGGGTACAGAGATGCTAGTAGCACGAGCAAGATAATCGAGCCTATGGCGATGGCCACTGAAAGGGAGGTGTAGTTTATCACAATACCTTCAAACGCGCCCAAGTAGTGGAAGACGGAGGACGTAGCCATTCCACCCAGATACCCGAGCATCCCCCCGACTATCGCGTACACCACGTTCTCAGTCAGGAACATGATGCCGACCTGAAGTGGGGCTAGGCCCAAGCTGCTGTAAATGCCCGCCTCCCTCAGCCTTTCCATCACTCCTCCCAACACCGTCGACATCGTGACCAACCCTGCCATTATGATCGGAATGACTAGAAACTGCAGGCCGAACGTGGACTGCGCGTTGGCCTTCGAGAAGAAGCGAACCGTTCCGTTCGTGGTGACGTAGAAGTTGAGGCCCTCGAAGGCGGAGAAGAACGTCCTAACCTTCTCGAGAGCTTCATTGACATCCTGACCCTGGAGTGGGATGAGTGCGCTTGTCAATGACCCCTCGGGGAACCTGCGTGCGACCCCCGCTGGGATCAGGATTATCTCGCTCCAGCCGAACTGGAACATCCTGTAGGTTCGCTCCCTGGCAATGTCTGCGTAGTTCACTGGAAGGATGTCAACGAGCGAGTCCGAGTCTCTCACGGCTGTGCGTATCAGGCTCGAGTTGTATATCCCTACAACCCTCAGCGGCGTCCCAAGGAGGTAGATGGTGTCATTCACCCCGACCTTCAGCACACCGGTGGCTAGCTCCAGCGGTATGATGCAAGATTGTTCGTCCTCGCTCTCGAACACGGACCCGCTGACGATGAAAGTGAGATAGTCAGCAAATGAAGCTTGGATCTCACGATGCGAAATGCCCGCTACTGCGTATATCTCAGCAACTCTGTCTCCGGCCCTGATCTGTATGGGGTTGGGAATCCCTTCACCTCTGACAGGCGCTGGGAGGTAAACCCAATACCTCTCGATCAAGTCGGGGGACCCAGAGATGAATTCAGCCAGTTCTAGCAGACGCCCTCTATCCAATGGGAAGAAGTTGGGGGTATGGATTAGGATCCCATCGTAGGTCGCATCCGTCGTGGACTCCAACACGTTCACAACCCGCATTTCGGTCACTGAAGTCAGTGATGACAGTGCGAATGCTACTAGGACGATTGAGGACATCGTGAGTAGGGTTCTGAGAGGCCTCTTCCTCATGTTCCCCAATCCAATGGAGACTGCTGAGAAGGAGACTTCGAAACCGCTCCTCTCAAGGAAGTGCTCGCCGAAAACCTCCCTCCTGAGCTCGCTTAGGGCAGTGGAGAAGTTGGCAAATAGGAAGAACATGGCCGGTAGGACGAGTGCGAATATCATGACTCCCATGAATATCGCCGGCACGTTTGCTGCGAGCGTGAAGCCAGGATGAGAGACAGATAGAATAACGGCCACTGCAATTGCTATGGCGCTTGTGATGACCACGCTCTTGAACCCGCGGGTCAGACCGTATATCAAGGCCGAGAAGAGGACCACAAATGGTATCGCGAGTGCGAACGCGATTATCACGCTTGTGACTGAGTCCCTGAGCACGTCTAGGGATGCGCTGTAGGCCGCTTGGGCGTAACCCCAAGTGACAAGGCCGCTGGTGGATGCCCCGCTGTAGTCGTTCCTGTCAAGTAGGTCGGAGGTCAAGCCATCATACAGAAGCGCATTATCGATGTACTGGGTTGCAGTGGGGTCCAGCACGGCGACCGCGGTCTGGGACGCATACCTTCCCTCAGCCAGCACGAGTAGGTCCTGATACATACCAATGAGGCCGTTAGGGATCAGATATTGATCCCCTGCCTCGTGTATGACGTAGCCATACCCGTCCAAGTTGTTGAGGGTCGCATTGACCAGAAGACCCACCGGAATCGATAGGCCGGTCGCCCTCATGTTCAGGCCGAAGGGTATCTCAGTGGGCACATAGGTGATCTGGACGCCCCTGTTCGCATCATATTCTTGACCCCAGTTGTCCAACGGAGCATATCCTGCCATCTTGAACGGGACAATGGAGAACACCATTGGACTCTCATAGCCAACGTACGTGGACGCGACTGTGGAATACGCGTTCCTGGGGTTGTACAGTGAGTCCGGCGAGGACATCGATTGGACCGTTACGGGACTTGTCAAGTCGACCGCGACGACGCTTCCACATTCGAAGAGGGCAGTCCTCAAGCTCTCAGGTTGCCTCATGACACGAATCATCCTCGGGTATGGACCCGCGGACCCATGGGAACCGTCGTCTGGAGCATAGATCAGCCGACCCTCTTCGTCAACTTTGTAGGCTCTGGCTGCATATCGACCCACAGTCATGGATTCGAACGTCGGGGCCAACCCATGGACGACAGCCCACCCTGTGGAGTTGGTGCGCACGATCATGTGGAAGAACGGGGCGTCCGTTTCGTAGAGCAGTATCAGAGATTCAGGGACGGGAGAGTACTGATTGGGGTTCAGAGGGTCGTACCTCACTGACTGAATCTGAAGAGTGGTAAACCCTATGCCCTCATACGCGCCACCCATCCTCGAGGGTGCCTGCCCCTTCCAGTCCCCTGCGAAGATGTTTCCGATGTCGGTGCTGAAGAGGTAACTCATCATGAAGTCTATGAACTGCACCTGAGGTAGGATGGAACCCTCCAAGTTGAGCTTGTCGAAGGTGTCCGAGAGCGTGAGGAGCCTTGGCCTCATATCGTTTGTCGTTACCACGCCTATCGAAACGGTGCCAGCCAGCTCGAAGGGCTCCATGTCCAGTATGTACCTGTAGGCCATCGAGACGGTGTAGCCCACCAGACCCGCTATTGGTCTGCCTGTGTCTTGCACCAGCCCCGCCGTTGTGTCGAGCTCGACCGAGTACACCTTATCCATGATGTCCTCAGGCAACTTCTTCAGCACGTTCTCCTTGATGTTGAAGCGAAGGGCGGTAAGCTTGTTAGCGGCGGACGCCGTGCCTATGCGATACCAATAGCCAGCGATGACTACATTTGGGGTGGGACTGCCCGATCCCAGATCGATGGAAACAGCCAGATACGGGAAAAGCTCGGTCCCAACCCTGGGGTCGTTGAAGTAGAAGTCCTCAACGAAGGCCCTGGCTCCAGCTAAGCCCTGCCAATGCCCAGACACAGCGACGAACCATATTGTGTACTTCGGCTTGGAGTCAGAAAGCAACCTGGCCAGTTCCAGCATCACAGCAACTCCAATCGAGTCCTCGGCACCGGGGGCGATGCCGGGTACCACCGACGCGGAGTCATAGTGACACACCACGATGAGGAGCTTCTGGGGATCCTGTCCTTTGATTTCGCCGACGATGTTCACGCCAACGATCTCTTCCCATTCCATCCCAACGGTGACTTCCGCTTCGGCTCCTTGATCAGCGAGCCTCTTGAGTTCAAGCGCGTCCTCTTCTAGCAAGTAGAGCCTTGGGATGTTCAAGGCGACTGAGACGATCTTCTGCATGGACTCGAACCTATCGCTGTCCTCACCGCCGTGAAAGAGAACCGCCTTAGCTCCGAGCTTGACCGCGTTGAGCCAGTTGTCTCCTGAGTCGAAGTCTATCAACACGACCTTCCCGTCTATCTCCTTTCCGTTCATCTCCTCAAGGGATCCATGGCCTAAGTCGACCAGCCCGCCCCTCGTGAACCTGAGACCATATGCGACCTTGTTCGGGTAGAGCGAGTACGCAGGAAACACTCTCCCATCGACCTCTACGCAGGAACCGTTGTCAAGGGGCACAATAGTCGTGAAGTTGTGCGTCCAAGTGTTGAGGTTTAGCGCCTTGAATCTCTCGTAGATGAAGCTCGCGGCATCATAGTACCCCGGGTACCCAGTGAATCTGGATTGAATGGAGGACAGTTGCCTGATGTCCTCGGTGATTCTGTCGAAATCCAACGAGCTTGAGCTCGTGCTTGAGACGGCTTCCTCAGGTCTCAGGCCCGGCAGACCCGCAACAATCAGGGCGGACGCGAGTAGCAGGGCTACGATCCTTGGCCTCATCCAACCCACTTAACGGTAGCCTGCTCTGAGAAGATAAAAAGGTTGGGTCGGCCGGCTTAGTAGCCGGTCGGACCAACCGAAATTGCGGTTGTTGTGAACGCTGCGACGCCCATGATGATTGTGGCTGCTAGAGTCAGACCCACTAGGAAGCCGACGGCCGCGGGCACTCCGGTCTCCTCATAGGCCCTCGCTCCGAACAGCCTCAGTGTTATGACCTTCAGGACCCATGCTATGAAGCCGTTCAGCAACCACATGTGTGAGTAGAAGAACAGCGCGTATGGGTTGAAGAAGAACCACGCGTAGTGAGACCTCAGGTACAAGAGAGCACCGACCAATACGAAGGTCACGCCTCCCTGCATCCAAGTCGCACTCGTAGGCGGAGCGGCGTCGCTTACGACGTACGGAACCTGCCATCCGCTGATTCCACCGCCGGCAGCGATGCCCCATCCCTTGAGTACCCCGAGGCCAGTCCCGTAGGCGATCATGACTCCTATAGGCATGGCGATGATCGCAATGAGGAGTATGCCAACGACCTGAGCCAACATGATGTCCTTGCTCCCTGTCTTGGCCGGACCTGCCGATGCATGACTACCTGTGAAGGCCCATGTCGCGACTGTACCCTGCTGAGTGACACCACCGGAATACGTGGAGACGTCCAACGCGGCCATGGTTGCCCAGGCCGATTGGCTCTTGGCTGCAGCTCCGGAGGCAGGGAACACGCCGAGCATCGTACCTGTTCCCCAGGTGAGGTATCTGGTGGGTACAGCGTTGCCTCCAGCCACCCACGTTCCGGAGTGACCGTGTACAGCCACCATGCCAGCGATGTAACAGAAGTTCGTCAGGATCATGACGATCGTTAGTATCGGGTTGGCGCCTATTACCACCCAGACTAGGAGCCACAGTACCCACGTGACCAACAGGCCTCCCCAGGTGAAGAACTCGGAGAACTCACCTGGCTCAGCGGCGACCTTCTTCAGTGCGTTCTGGATGCTATCTCCGTAGGTCTTGTATGCTAGGACGAGCGTCCAGAAGCCGAGAGCCAATGGCGCCCAGTAGTACGAGAACGCAGAGGGCGGGAATGGCCCTGCCCAGGCAGAGTTGGTGCCGGGCGTGATTATGCCCGTGTATAGCATAACGAGCGGCCACAGGACTTGGAGGACGAGCACTCCGATCACAATGGACGAGAGCATGTCCATGGGCGCCAGGTAGAGGACTGCACAGTCGGCCGGGATGAACTGCCACCAGCCGTATATGGTGTTCTGCGAAAACGCTAGGAAGAAGTCGTTGAGCGGGGTGATTGCGAACTGCGCGAAGGCGAAGAACACAGTGGTGAACTTGTAGATGTAGTTCAGCGCGGATATCGCACCCGCGATAATACCTATGAGCGTGAAGACCAAGAATACAGGTCTCTTGATGTACGTCATGAAGCCACCCTTAGCGTGCTGAGCGCCCAGTTCACTTAGGGGGAGAAAGGCAGGGAACGGAAGCTTCTCCTTCTTGATGAACTGATATCGGAGTACGGTAGCCTCGAAGACGACTGTGAGGCCCCAGAGAACCAACATGAAGCACCAGAACGCCAAGTACGGCATTAGCGTGCCCCAAGGTGGAGAGGCATTGCCAGTCCAAGCAGGCGAGATCACTGCGAGGTCTCCAGGAGTCCATATTCCCTTCGGGTAGTACGCGAGCAAATCGGCAAAGGAGGCGACAGTGCTGGCCCTGTAGGTACCAGCGAATATGTACTGCAGGAACTGACCGACCGTGAACGGAGCGTCAGCGCAGACGAACGCGATGGTCGTGATCACTGTGATCTCAGGTAGGGAGAACCCACCGGCCCCCATGAGTACTGAAGTCAAGATGAGCACGAACA
>Ga0172366_10000746_pt1 | contig 24257 bp, 16 predicted proteins | sample LakKivSesite69cm_FD_114533 | JGI IMG/M metagenome (GOLD analysis project Ga0172366, IMG submission 114533) | Sediment microbial communities from Lake Kivu, Rwanda - Sediment site 69cm | ecosystem: Environmental > Aquatic > Freshwater > Lake > Sediment | place: Rwanda: Western Province, Lake...
CACCTTATGGTCATGTCCTAAATAGCTTGACAGATGATGTGATGTTGGTGCGTTGTGGTATTTCCCGTAGTAGGGGCATGGCGCGCCATGCCCCTACACTGATGCCGCTTACAGTGTCGAAATCAACCGCATACATAATTCGTTCATGACCATCAGGTGGCTTTGCTCTGGGTAGCTCCCGACTTCAGTCGGAGGGCGACCTGGACGAAAAGCGACTATAGTTCTTATAGAGTACGGATACCTCTTGGCAAGCTCGCGCCCTGACCGGGGCACGGGCATTGACGTGCCACCTTCCCAGGTGATGTTGCGCCATGATGCGATCGTTTCTTCTGAGCATCTGTGCAGTCGCCCTTTTGGGCGCTGGCTTCTGCGGTGCACCCCGCGCCGATGCCGCCGCGTTGGTCCCACAATCGCTCGATCTGCCCGCGTTGAGATACGCGACGATGGCGTGGGCGGTTCCCGACACCTCGAGCGCCTCGTCGGGCAAGTCCATCCTGGCGATGTCGGGCCTGGCGCCGGATGGCGTGATCAGGACGTACGTGCTCTGGATCGAACCCGTGCTTGGCCATCCGGCCGTCGTCAAGCGGGATTCCACCTCTATCCCCGGCGTCGTCTTCGGGCAGATGGACTGGGCCGACTACGACCGCGACGGCGACCTGGACCTGGCCATCTCTGGCCGCACGGAGAGCGTGGAGGACACGCTTGCCGGGGCGATCACCGCCGTTTACCGGCAGATGCCCGACGGCACTTTTGAGCGCGCTCCTCACTTCCCCGATCCTAGTGAAGCGCCTGGCCTCGATTCGTCCATCGTCCGATGGGTGGACTACGACGTTGACGGGTACGTGGACCTGTTCATCAGCGGACGCAAACGTACGCTTTCGGTCAGCGGCGGAGTCAGGAGCATCAGCGGGGAGAGCCGCCTCTACGTGCTCCGCAACACGACCCCCGACGGCTGGACACATGAGTTCACCGTGGATAACGGGGTGGAAAGCCGCGTTGACCAGATCGTGCCGGTTCACGGCGGTGCGATGGACTGGGGCGACATGAACGGGGACGGCACGCCCGATCTGGCGATCACCGGCCAGAACGTCAGCCCGCTTCAGGGCGGACGCGCTCTGAGAGATACGCTCACCGAGGTCTACATCAACAGCCCGCCGGGGGTGCTCACGCGGAACATCCTGACGGCCCTGACCGCGCGATGCGGCGGCGGCATCGCCTGGGGCGACTTCAACCGGAATGGCCTTCTGGACCTGGCAATCTCCGGCTATGCCAAGAACTCGGAGGGAGGCGCGCTCGCGCTGGCGATCTACGCGAACCTCGGCGAGGGCAATTTCAAGCGGGAGTCCATCCAACTCGATCAGCGATACGCGGTGGCGGGCCGCCTTGTGTGGGGCGACGTGGACAACGACACCTGGCCCGACCTCGTGAGCATGGGCGACGCGACCTCTGAGCCTGCTGGCGTTCGGTATTACCGGAACAACGGGGACAACACCTTCAGCCTGTTGACGCTCGACGCGCCTCTGCCGCCGCTTTCTCAGGGCACGTTCGTCATCGGCCACCTCGACGACGACGGGACGCTCGATCTCGTCACCACCGGATACAACTCCTCGCCCGTGCCCATGAGGTCGGGCCAGGTGTCGTTGTCCACGTCCACCAGCAAAGCCGAGGCTCGCGCCTGGATAATGAGCGGGATGCCGCCGAACGCGATCCCGACGCCGCCGACGCGTTGCGACGCGCTCGTGACGGGCGACAAGATCATCTTCAGCTGGGACGAGGGGCACGATGCCGAGGACGACCCGTTGCTCAGCTACGAGGTCCTGATGTACCTGGGCGAGGGCGGTTTGAAGGTCTTCTCAAGCCGCGCAAGGTTCGGACGCGGTCCGCAGGGCAGGCGGCTGTCCTTCACGATCAACCGTTCGCTCGCGCCCCATCCGGGGATGCCGCTCTACATCCGCTCCGTGGATGACTCCTGGGCGACCTCGGCGTGGTCGCAGCCGAAGCTCGTGCGCGTGCAGGACTACGTGAATTCGCTCGAAAACGTCGTGCCGGTGGACCGAGCAGCGGCCACGTGGGTGGATGTGAACAACGACGGGACGCCCGATCTGGTGGTCAACGGGCGCGATCAGGGCCAGAACCAGACCAACCGGCTCTACCTCACCAGCAACAAGCACCTCGTCCCCAACACGGAGTATTCTCTGCCGGGGCTTGAACTGGGCGGTCAGGCGTGGGGCGATATTGACGGGGATGGAGACCTGGATGTATTGGTGACCGGGTCGGAGTCCGCCGGATCGCGCATCACTAAGCTCTTCCGCAACTTGTCAGAGGAGGCCCCTGGGCGCTTCAGCACGGGCGCGTTCGTCTTCCAGGGGTTGACAGGCAGCCGTGCGGCGATGGGCGACATTGACAACGACGGCGACATGGATGTCGTCATCACCGGGCTGGCGCAGCTTGCCGGTGGGCAGCAGGTCTTCAAGACCTACCTTGCGCTCAACACCGGCGTGCTCGAAGGCCAGGAAGCCGAGTTCGACACGCTTTCGCTGAACTTGCGTCCGACAGGGCAGGACCAGGGCGTGACGGATGGGTGGGTATCGCTCTACGACTACGATCAGGACGGCGACCTGGACATCATCCTGCAAGGCACGACGAGCGCGGCGTCTCAATGGCCTGACGCCGGAGGCATTTTCGAGATTTACCGGAACGACGGGAACTTGCACTTCACCCCCGCATACACCTGGACCGGCCCCCGCACGCCGCCGGTCGCCTCGCTCCCTCCCGGCGATTCGCGGCTCGATCAGCTTGACCTGGGCGAACACGCGTGGGCCGACATTGACGACGACGGCGACCCCGACCTCATCATCGTCGGCTACTCGAACGTGACGAGCGAGTTCATGCTGCGCCCATCGAGCTTCGACAATGGCACGCTGAGGATTTACGAGAACCGGGGAGGCGGTGTGCTGTCGCTCAAACAGAGCTTCTCCGGGCTGTACCTCGCGTCGCTCGCGGTGGCCGACGTTGATAACGACGGGGACCCGGATATCCTGGTTTCCGGGTTCGATGACCACGCGGAGAACCCGATCCTTAAGGAAGGCCAGCCGACAGTGCGCCTCTACAGGAACCTCGGCGGCACGTTTGCCCTGGAGCAGATCACCCTCTTCGATAAGTACGGCAGCGGAGCCGGAGCGACGAGGCTTGCCGACATGGATGGCGACGGCGACCTCGATGCGGTTATCATCGGGCGCAGTTCGTCGCCCGCAGGGAAGGCCGTCCCCTTGAGCACCGTCTTGAACAACACCAACTCCAGTTCCTTCGTCAACCAGCGACCCTCCTCGCCCGGCGGCCTGACGGCGTACGTCGGCACTGCCGACAGCGTGCGGCTCGCCTGGGCCGAAGCGACCGACCCCAACGGAGCGATGCATCAGACCTATGCTCTGCGCGTCGGCACGAAGCCCGGAGGCAATGAGGTGCGGCCCGGTGGGGAGCCTGTCGGCCCTGGAGGCCTCGGATACGTGACCCAGGCGCGGCTGCGTCGTCTGCCGGACGGGGTGTACTACTGGAGCGTCCGTGCGGTGGATAATGGATTGGCGCGTTCCGACTGGGCGCCGGAGCAGACGTTCATCATTGACACCACGCCGCCTCGCGTGGTGCGCCTGCGGGGAGATACGCTGAGCGTCGGACTCGATCAGGTGATCAACGTCGCTATCGGGTTCAAGGATTCCCTGGTCGGCGTGGACCAGAGCGTGCTCGGAATGAGGGTGATGCTCAGCACGCTGGGCCGTCCGGCCATCGAGGTGGCTCCTGACGGGTGGGACCCAGGCGATGTGTGGATGGGGCGGGTCGAAGTGCCTCCGGGCAGCTTCCTTTCCGAGCCGGTAACCGTCTCGATCAGTGGCGTGCGCGACAAGCGGGGCAACCTCATGCCCGACACGAGCATCACCACGAGGCTCATGTCCGCCACCGCGACGAGGATCACGCGGGAGGAAGGGGGCCGGGTGGCCAATTCCGCCGGGACGATAGGCCTCTACGTGCCGCCGAACGGCTTCGCTCAGGACGTGAGGCTCTCGCTCAGCGAGCCTGATCCGGTGCAGCTGCCTGCCGGGCCGGGAGCTTCGGTGGTCATGGCGGTGGAGTTCAGCCCGGATGCGCCGGTGACGAGCTTACAGACCCCGGCGGTGCTCACGCTCCACTACGGCGCATCGGCCAAGGCGGCGCATGTGGCGCAGGCTTCCAACCTGCACGTCTTCCGCCTTGAGGGGACGACGTGGCGCTATGTCGGTGGTCGTGCGGACGAGACGACGGAGAGCATTTCCGCACCGATTTCCCAACTCGGCGTCTACGCCCTGTTCGAGGCCACCGGCGAGGTGACCCAGGAGACGCTCGGCGACCTGACCTGCACGCCGCGAGTTTTCTCGCCCGGCGCTTCGCAGGGGTACAGCGACCGCACCGTGATCGGCTTCTCGGTTGCGACTTCCGACGCAGGCAACGCCGCCTCGATCAAGATTTACAACGAGGCGGGTCGGCTCATGCGCGAGCTTTCGCCCGTCGTGGTCCCCGGAGCGAATTCGGTCGCCTGGGACGGCTTGAACGAAGACAACAACGTGGTGCCGAGCGGCCTTTACATCGTCGCCGTGCACATCGGGGGCATTCAGAAGACGAAGACTGTCGTCGTGCTCAACAAATACGCCCGTCCGTAGGACGCTGTTCGTAGGATGCTCTCCGTAGGACGTGGCCACGAGGGTGCTGCCTGTAGGTGCAGCCAAGAAGGTACACGTCGTTATCCGACTCTGACGCTCGTCTCTCAGGAGACGCAAGGTGAGGCAGTATGCGGACGCAACTGACGCTTGTGGGATGGCTTGGGGTGGCCGTCATGGCCTCCGCTTCGTTCGCGGGCACGCCCAGCAGTACGGTCGGGGTGGGTGCTCGTCAACTGGGCATGGGAGGCGCGTACGTCGGCCTTGCTGACGATGCCCATGCGATCTATTGGAACCCGGCAGGGCTGCCCAAGCTCCAGAGGCAGGAATTCTCCTTCAGCTACATGCCCAACCGATTGATCAACGGCCTCAACACCGGCTACGGCGCGGCAACCATACCTCTTGGCGAACGTCAGGCCATCGGCGCGGATTTGTTCTACGAGACGTACAGCGACCCTGAGCTTTCGTTCACCGCGTTCAACCTCCGCGCTTCCTACGGCGTGTCGCTTGTGAACTGGTTTTCCGCCGGGGTCAATCTCAAGTACGTCGCGCCGCTCTCCGTCAAATACAACAATATTCAGGTGGATGACCCGCGCGGGTTGGGTCTGGATATCGGCGCGGTCTTCGATGCCGGGCTGCTCATCCCGCACCTCGAAGGGCTGCGCCTGGGCTTCATGGCGCGCGACGTGAGCGGCACGTCGGTGAAGTTCGACAACGACTTCAGCGAGAAGATCTATCCGGCAAGCTACACCGTCGGCGCGTCGTACAAGCTGGGCGACAACCTGACGCTCGCGGCTGATCTTGACGACCGCGCCCACTTCGGCGTGGAGTATTCGCTCTTCAACCTGCTCGCCCTGCGCGCCGGGGTGCAGCGCGACGTGCGTGGGTACAGCTCGGAGATGTACTACAGCGGCGGCATGGGGCTGAGGTATCGTGGCCTCAAACTCGACTACGCGTACACCACTCACCCGGTGCTCGACCCGACCCACTACGTCACGCTCTCGTTCGCCTACAACCCGTCGTACGTTACGATCAGGGACGCCAAGGTCGTGTATGCGCCCCTATTCCGTGCGCTTTATCGGTACTATGAGGCCGAGCCGGACTTCGCCGAGGTGACCCTCAAGAACACCTCGCAGCAACCGCTCAAGGTCTCCGTGGGGATCAGCGTGCCCACGATGATGCAGCCCGGAAAAGCCCACAGCCAGGATTACACGCTGCCGCCGCAATCCACCCAGACGGTCAAGCTCGGCGTCACGATGGACGATAGCCTGCTGTTGCGCGAGTCCTCGAATTACGACAACCTCGTGCAGCCTGAGGTATTCGTGAACTATCAGCAGGAGCGTGAGACCAAGCGAGCCAACAAGAGGCTCACCAGCCTGTATGTGCTTGGGCGCAACAAGATGACGTGGGAAAACCCGTTGCGCATCTGCGCGTTCGTCACCCCGGAGCACCGGTCGGTGATAGAGTTCGGCGACCGGACCATCCGCGAGTTCCGCACGTTGCGCGACGAGGTATTCGACCGTTGCCCGAACCTCGGCACGGCGATGCTCATTTACGACGCGCTCGGCAAGTACGGCATCGCCTACAACCCTGACCAGACCACGCCTTTCTACAAGCTCGCAAGCGATACGTCCAACATGCGGACCATCTTCGACACTATCAAGTACCCGGTGCAGACCTTCCGCTCGCACCTGGGCGATTGCGACGATTTGAGCGTGATTTTCGTCTCGCTCATGGAGCAGCAGAATATCCCGACGGCGCTCCTCGACGTGTTCGACCCCGTGTGGGGCCATGTCTATATGATGTTCGACTCCGGGCTGACGCCGGAAGAGGCGATGCGGACCGGGCTATTCCTCAGCGAAGACGAATTCGTCACCTGGACGGACCCCGGCCAGGAGGACCTGACCCCGCACGCATGGATCCCCGTCGAGACGACGATGTTCGGCCACCTCTTCACCGAAGCCTGGAAGTCGGGCATAGATGAGTATCGGGAGAAGATGGCGCGCAATTACATCCGCGCATGGTCGGTGAGCCAGGGCAAGCAGGAGTTCAACGCCGGCGTCGTGGACTCGTTCGCGGTGCCGTTCCCTGATGTGGAGCAAGTGCGGCAGTTGCTGGAGCTGGACATCGCCAAGTTCAGGCAGAGGCTTGAGCTGCCTCCTCTCGAACCGCCGATCACCCCGGAGAAGCTCTACGGGCGCGGCGTGGAGTTGATCGAGCGCTCCCAGTACGTCCGAGCGATTGAAACCTTCACCGAGGCGCTTGCCATGCGCAGCGACTACGCCGACGCGTACAATGGGCGCGGCGTGGCGAAAAACGACGAAGGTGGGCGGGTGCGCTACATGTCCGACGATCCGGCGCGTCGCCGTCAGGAAGCGGAAGGGCTTTGGCGGGCGGCGGTGGAGGATTTCAAGGCGGCAATACGCATCAACCCGCGAGAGCCGGGGTATTGGGTGAATCTCATGATCGCGTATCGGCTGCTCAACAGCACGGAAGAGGCAAGTCAGGCGCGTCAGCAGGCGTTGGAGCTTGACGAGCAGTGGCGCCCCATCCTCGACAGCATCGAACGAAGCGGAGAATGACCTGAGAGATCGGCGGTCTATTCTGGGAGGGAGAAAGAGTCGTGCGGAGGAGTGGCCCCTCCCATCATAGGTGAGGAGTATCACTTGCCAAGAAAAAATGACGGTATATATTCTAGATGAAGTGTGCGATTGTTCGTGTCGGACGAGCTATCTCCCAATCTCTCATGCTGGATAGACATTAATCACAGGAGGCCCGCACATGAAGCGGATGTGGTGGACGACAGGGCTTGTGGTAGCCTTGGGCTTCTTCGGCTGGGTAGCGACCGCTACCGCAGCGGAGATGGACACGGCCCAGGCCAAACGCCCCAACGCAGCGTTACTCATGCGTCTTGCTCGTGCCCAGCAGTTGTCAGCCAAGCCCCTCACGTTCCAGACCCAGGTCGGAGTGGCTGTGGCTGCCCGTCGTCACGCGGATGCAATTGAGCAGCAGAAGCGCACCCTAGCCATATTGAACAATCAGTACCTGCGAGGCACTGCCGCCACAACACCGTCTGAAAGCGATATCCGCCAGACTATCGGTATCCTCGAACAGCAGCTTAACGCTCCCAACCCGCCGGAGAACGCCTACGAGATACGGTATTATCTCGCCGCATGTTACGAAAGTCTGGGAGATGTGGCGAAGGCGAAAGAGTTGCTTCAGAGTGTGATCACGCTCTATGGGTCGAGCACCGATGAGGTCGTGAAGAGCTTCGTAGAGCAAGCACGTGCCGAGCTGACTCGTCTGGGCGGTGCGCCAGCCCGTTAGAAGAATGAACGCTCGCAAAGGCAATGATGGTGTGGGTGCGGGTGTACTCCGTCGTGGGCTGATTCGGGGGAGAAGTGTCCGGTGGTTTTAGCCGGCGTGAATAAAAGGTATGCGCAGGGCAGGACGGTCTCCAGGGTCGTCCTGCCCTGACGTTTTGCAGGGGGACCTTCGATGGCTGCACCAACCAAGCAGTCCACGCGAAAAGGCGCGGCTCAGTTCTGGCTGGCTCTCGCGGTCGGCGTGCTCGTCGTGGGCTTTTCGCTTCTCAATTTCTACGAATCCATCGAGCTTAAGATGCTCGACCAGCGCTACGTGCTGCGCAATTGGCTCTTCGGCGCTCCCAGGCAAATCCCCAACCTTGCCACCATTGACGTGGACGATTACTCCGTTGACCAAGAGGGCCGCTTCGAGGATTGGGACCGCACCTACCATGCCCGCGTGCTCAACATCGTGGGGGCGCTGGGCGCGAAAGAAGTCGGCATTGACTTCCTCCTTCCTGAGCCGAGCACGCCCATGGTGCGCGAGACCCAGGTGCAGGCCAGCGACATCAATACGCGACAGGACATCCTCTCTCTCTTCCAGAACCCCGATCACATCCTCGCCGACATGGCCCGGCAGTGGCATAACACCTACTACGCTCAATACCTCACCGAGTCGGAGGAACAGGACTACGATCGCTCCCTCCAGACTAATCCCCGACGCACCCCAGAGCAGGAGCTCCGCTTCCAGTTGGCCATGCCGTTCACCCTGCCGATCAACGATGACTACCAGAAGAACCTCATCGTCGGGTCGCAATTGTGGGCGCCGGTGGATACGCTCATCGCGACGGCGAAGGGCGTCGGGCAGGTGCAGCCGATACCCGACATGGACGGCATCGTGAGGCGGAACCGGGCGTTCTACCTCTACGACGGACGCATCTTCCCTGCGCTTTCGCTCGTGATGGCGTGCGACTACCTGAACGTGCCTTTGAAGAACATGAGGATCGAACCGGGCAGGGCGATCCTGCCGAACGCACAGGTTCCCGGCGAAAGCAGACCGAGAGATATTGAGATTCCCCTCGGCGCGCGCGGGACCATCCTCATCAACTGGGCGGGTGACTACCGGAGCACCTACCGGCACTACCCCTACTCGAGCATCCGGACGTTCTGGGAGAACTACCAGCGCGACCGCCTTGCCCGCGCGGCAAAACAAGAGTTGGCAAACGATCCCTCCCTGCTCACAAAGATGCTTGGCGGCGAAGTGGACCTCACGGACTTCACCATCCGGCTCATGTTGCAGCAGGCATCGCTGCCGCACGTAGACGTGCTGAGGGGCGTTCAGGACATCGCCGTTGCCATTCGGATGGACGCGCTTCTCCGGCACGGCGCGCCCTTCGAAGACGCTGTCCGGGAAGTATTCGGGCAGCCCTCGCGTGCCCTGCGCGATGCGGCGCATTGGCGCGAGCTATACGGCAGCCTCGAGGTGAACTGGCGGCTCTCGCGGATGCTGATACAGAACCCGGGCCTCACCGAGCAGGAAGCCGCGTCGGCGCTGAACGTGCCTCCTGCGGCTCTCTCAAGGGCATTCGCACAGCTGAGACCGCTCGCCTCTCCGACGACGGGACGGATCCCGCCGCGACGGTACCCGCTCTGGTTCTTCGAGCGGACCATTGATGGGACCCCCCTTGCCACCCGCGATGACGCGAATGCGCGGCTTGCGATGACCATAAAGCAGTACCTGCGGATGCACGCCATGTTCGGCGACAGCGTGATCGCGTCAATCACTTCCGACGACCCGGAGTACCGTGCGAAGCTCGGCGATGCTGCCATCCGCCTTGTCGCCATCGCGGCGAACTTCCCGGACCAGGACTACAGCGCAGTGATCGGCGCGGTGGTTCAGGCGGCTCTGCTTGAGCCGTTCATCGCCGAAGGCGCGACCCTGGAAGGCATTATCTCGGATGTCTTCGGCGCTTCACTCCAGGACCTGCCGGAAGAGGTAGTGAAACCGTACCGAGCAACGTACGACATGCTCAAGCGCAACCTTGAGCTGGAGAAGCTGGTGAACGCTTACCCTGCGATGACGGTTGCAGCAGCCGCCGAGAGCCTCAGCACCTTCCGCAAAGAGTCGCTCATGAAGGCTGACCCGACGCTGACTGCGGCCTCTGCGGAGAGCCTCAGCTTCGTCCGCACCTCGGAGATCGCGGGCGACTTCTACGTCCTGGCCGACCTCGTGAAGCAGCACGGGAAAGTGCCTGCCGAAGCCCATCCGCTCGTGTTCTATACCGTTGTCGTGGACGAGAAACCGGTCTTCGCGTCCGATTTCAAAGACGCGGTGATGTTCTACGGCATCACCTCCACTGGCGGCCATGACCGCAACCCGATCCCCTTTGAGCCGCGCTACCCGATGGTCGGGATGCACCTGAACCTGTTCAACCAGATCGTCACGGGGCAATTCCTCCACCGCCCGGATACGTGGGTGAACTGGCTCCTCATCATCGGCATTGCGCTGCTCATGGGGCTGTTTGTCCCAAGGCTTTCCCCGACGTATGGCGGTGCGGCTATGGGGGGCGTGCTCGTAGCGTTCCTCGCAATCGCCCTCATCCTGTTCTCCAAGTGGGGGCTGTGGATTGATACGGTCGGGCCGCTCGCCGCGATTGTGTTCACCTACCTCGCCATCACCGTGCGGAACTACATCGTCGAAGAGAAGGAGAAGAAGTTCATCAAGGGGGCGTTTTCCGCGTATCTGGCCCCGGAGGTGGTGGACATCATCGCCAACGACCCCAGCGGCCTCAAGCTGGGCGGCGAACCGGCGAACATCACCGCCTTCTTCAGCGACGTGAAGGGGTTCTCCACCATATCGGAGGCGCTCACGCCGACCGAACTCGTGGAACTCCTCAACGAATACCTCACCGAGATGTGCGAGATCGCCTTCAAGTACCGGGCGACGGTGGACAAATTCATCGGCGACGCCATCGTGGCCTTCTACGGAGCGCCGATCCGGTACGACGATCATGCCGTTCGCGCCTGCCTCACCGCCGTGGAGATGCAGCGACGGCTGGCCGAACTGCGGAAGAAGTGGCAAGCGGAGGGCAAGCACGAGATTTTCGCCCGCATCGGGTTGAACTCCGGCAACGCGGTCGTCGGCAACATGGGAGGCCGCTCGCGGTTCAACTACACCATGATGGGCGATACCGTCAACCTCGCTGCCCGGCTGGAGAGCGGAGCCAAGCAGTTCGGCGTCTATACGATGATCACCGAGGCCACCTACCAGGCGGCGAAGGAGGTCGTTGACGTGCGCGAACTGGACAGGATCATCGTGATCGGAAAGAAGGAGCCAGTCACCATCTACGAGATATTGGAGGAAAAGGGCAGAGTGCCGCAGGAAAAGCAGAAGGTCATGGACCTCTACCAGGAAGGGCTTTCCTACTACCGCGAGCAGCGCTGGGAAGATGCGATTGCCAAGTACCGTGCGGCGATGGCGGCTGACTCGAACCACCCCGACGCCACCTCCGGCATCATGATCGGGCGGTGCGAGAGCATCCTCGCTGGGAAAGTGGAGATCCCCAAGAAGTGGAACGGCGTCTGGGAGATGACCGAGAAGTAGAGTCCGACGGGTTGATGCCGGTGGAGACGCCGCATGAAGAAGGTCGAGTCAACCCTCATCGCTGCGTTTCTCGGCATCGCCTGTCCCTTTTCGCTCTTTGTGATCGGATGGTGGACAAGCGCGGCCCTCTTCATATCTCACCTGCTGCCGATACCGGAGGCCGGGATCGCCGTCAGCGCGTTTGCGGGCCTGACGGTCGGGGTTGTGCTCGACATCGTTGCGCTCAGGCGATGGGTGCTCCGCTTCTATGCGCTTGATGCGCGGTTCATGGTCCTCACGTATCTCTTCTGGTCGGTCGTCGCGCTTGCGTTCTTCATGGGCCTGCCGGTCGGGGTGCTTGCGCTGGGGACGTGCGCAGGGGTGTACGTCGGGCGGAGGGAGCATCACGCCGGGAGCGATGAGCGCGTTGCCGCGCAGAGCGCACGGAGGGTCGGCCTGTTCGCGGCTGCGGTGACCGGCACGGAATCGCTCATGATGGGGCTTCTCGCCGCGTATGAGCGATTCACCCTCGCGTGGCTCCTTTCCCTCGTCGGCTTGAAGCGGTGTGCCGGGGACCCGTCGGTGGGCGGCGCGGTGATCCTCTCAAGCTGCTTCGTCCTCACTGCGATGCAGTACTGGCTCACCCGGTGGGCTGCGCTCGGCGCATTCAGGCTCGGCAGGAAGTAGGGGCGCAATTCATTGCGCCCAATAACCCTATGCAAATATGATATGTTAGCAGGGCGTGATAAATCACGCCCCTACATGTCGCTGTGCAGAGTCATTAAATGGAATTCGTATCATTCATCCTGTGCGCATGGGATCTCAGGGGGTTCAGGAAATGGGCAACCTTCGCATCGGCATCATTGGCGGCGGGCAGATGGGTACGGCGCTCGTCAAGGGGATGCTGCGCTCGGACGTGACCGTGCCCGACATGATCACCGTCGCTGACATAGCGAAGCCCGCCCGCGAGCGGCTTGCGGCGGAAACTGGGGTGCATACCACCGAGGACAACAGGAGGGCGCTCGACGGCGCAGAGGTCCTCATCATCGCGCTCAAGCCGCAGGTCATGGAAGAAGCGTTGCGGCCGTTGGCTGGGCATTTGACGGCAGCGCAGACCGCGCTTTCCCTCATGGCCGGGGTGACGACGGCGAAGCTCGAAGCCCTGCTTGTCTCTGGCGGACCGGCGGTGCACGTGGTGCGCGCCATGCCGAACACCCCCGCGCTCGTCGGCGAAGGCATCGCCGCGCTCTGCCGAGGCAGGCACGCGACGGACGACGACATGGACCGGGCGGAGCGCATCCTTGCGGCGGTGGGCCGCGTCGTCCGCGTGGAAGAATGGCAGATGGACGCGGTGACCGGGCTTTCCGGCAGTGGACCGGGCTACGTCTACACGGTGATCGAGGCGCTCGCCGACGGTGGGGTGAAGATGGGGCTGCCGAAGTCGCTCGCGCTCGCCCTTGCGGCGCAGACGGTGCTCGGTGCGGCGAAGATGGTGCTCGAAACGGGCGAACATCCGGCGGTGCTGCGCGATAGAGTCACCTCGCCGGGCGGGACGACCATCGCCGGGCTGCACGCCATGGAGGCGCACGGCCTGCGAAACGCTCTCATCTCCGGTGTCGAGGCCGCCGCCAAGCGCGCCAAGGAGTTGGGCGGGTAAAACCTGTCACCCCCTGGCGTGGCTGTACAAGGGCGCGGAATACCTCGTGCTCATGAGGATTCATTGCCGGAGCAGAGTTTTTTCCATAGAATCATTCTGGAGGGTAGTCTCTCCGGATGCTCGTGCTGGGTGAATCGCGTTCTCGCCGGGAAGGCGTCGGCGAGTTTGCCATACGAAGGGAAGAGAGGACATGAGCAAGGCAACGACGGGGAAATCCGAGAAGTACATCGTCAAACAGGTGGAAGACCTGAGCGAATTCCGCTCGACATGCGGGTTCCGGCGGTCGGTGCTCACGCCCGAAGACACCGACGCGATGTCGCTTTCGGTGCTGCGCATCAACGACTCGACAAAGCACTCTCACCTCAAGACATCGGAAGTCTACTACGTGCTCGAGGGCGAGGGCGCGCTTGAGCTTGACGACGAGGTTGTGCCGCTCAAGCCGGGCACGACGGTGCTGATCAGGCCGGGCGTGTGGCACACGGCCAAGGGCGAGGTGACCGCGCTCATCATTGGCGTGCCGCCGTTCGCCAAGGACGACATGTTCTTCGAACTCCATTGAGTTCGCTGAACTCCATTGAGTTCGCTGATGAGCGGGCGCGAGCGGCCTAGGCACGGCGGTTCCCCCGTCGGATCGGTGCGGGAGGTGATTCCCATGCGGGAAGCACGGTTCTACGAGCGCAGAGAAGACGGGCGCGTGCGCTGCACGCTCTGCGCTCAGTACTGCGACATAAAGCCGGGCAAGCGGGGCGTCTGCGGCGTCCGTGAGAACCGGGACGGGGCGCTCTATGCGATGAACTACGGGCTTGTCGTCGCCGCGAACAACGATCCGATTGAGAAGAAGCCCTTCTTCCACCTCTACCCCGGCGCGTGGGCGCTCTCTGTGGCGACGGTGGGGTGCAACTTCCGGTGCACCTTCTGCCAGAACTGGGACATCTCCCAGATGAGCAAGGGGATTGATCGGCGGATTGCCGGGCAGTACACCGAGCCGCAGGCGATCACCCAGGCGGCGGTGCGGGCGCGTTGTCGTGCCGTCGCGTTCACCTATAGCGAGCCAACCATCTTCTACGAGTGGGCCTACGACATTGCGACGGAGACGACGAAGCTTGGCATCCTCAACGTCTTCGTCACCAATGGCTACATCGCTCCTGAGCCGCTCCGGGAGATCAGCCCGTACCTGCACGGCGCGAACGTGGACCTCAAGGCCTTCAGCGACAAGAGCTACCGCAAGGTGATGGGTGCGCCGGGCCTCCAGCCGGTGCTCGATTCGCTCGTGCTCATGAAGCAGCTCGGCATCTGGGTCGAAGTGACGACGCTCGTCGTGCCGACGCGGAACGATTCGGAGGGCGAGCTGCGCGACATCGCCCGTTTCGTCTCCCGCGAACTGGGGCCGGAGACGCCCTGGCACGTGAGCCGCTTCCATCCCCAGTTCAAGGACACTGACCTGCCGCCCACGCCGATTGCCACGCTCAGGCGCGCATACGAGATCGGGCGGGAAGAAGGGTTGCGTTACGTCTATACGGGCAACGTCCCCGGCGACGAGGCCGAGCACACCTTCTGCCATTCGTGCGGCGCACTGCTCATCCGGCGCATGGGGTTCAGGATCGAGCGAAACGTCGTGACGGCGGACGGCTTGTGCCCGAAGTGCGGCACGCCCGTCGCCGGTGTGGGGATGGGAGAAGACCCGATGCTGCCGATGGGAACAAGCTGAGCGGAACCTGGGATACTCCTGCCCCGTCCCTGTCGGCGGTGGTTCCCGCATGATGGAGGCGATGCCCGCGAGCGCATCGCCCCGGCTGTGGAAAAGCGGTACATTCTCTTCACTCAGGGGCGTGCGGTTTCCGAGGGTCGTTGCGGTCCCATAACGAGGGGGAGAGGTCCATGGCATACCCGGATGAGGTGCTGCCTCCTGGCGATGTGGAGGAACTCCCCCGCCCGTCGGGTGAGCGGGTTTCTCCCCATTCCATCGCCATGGAGCAACAGGTTCTCGGAGCGATGATGCTGAGCCGACAGGCCATCAGCCGCGTCGTGGCGCTCCTGGACCGGCAGGCATTTTACCGGGGACGCCACCGGGAGATCTTCGACGCGATCACCCGACTCTACGAAAGTGGGCAGCCGGTTGATTTGCCCCTGCTCATCCAGGAATTGGAGCGGAAGGGGACGCTCAGCGAATGCGGCGGCCCGGCGTATCTGGCGGACATTGCCGCAAGCGTGGGCACGAGCGCGAACGTGGAATACCATGCGCGTCAGCTCCTTGAGCTTGCCGTGCGCCGCCGGACAATCGCTCTTTCCGCCAAGCTGACGGTGGACAGCTACGATACGAGCGGCGACATCTACCAGACGCTTGAGAGATTTGAGCACGATCTCTTCGGGCTGGCCGAGCACCGGTGGAGAGAGGGCTTCGTCCACATCGAGCCGATCATGCACCGGACGTACGAGCGGATCGAGACGGTGAGCAAGCACCAGGGCGACGTGACCGGGGTTCCGAGCGGGTTTGACCATCTCGACGCGCTCACCGCCGGATTCCAGCGCGGCGAACTCATCATCATCGCGTCGCGCCCCGGCATGGGAAAGACCGCGCTCGTGCTCAACATTGCGCGGAATGCGGCGATTCGCCACCGCCAGCCGGTAGGCATCTTCTCGCTGGAGATGTCGGCGGAGGCGGTGGCGCAGCGTCTTCTCTGCGCGGAGTCTCACATAGACGGGCAACTGGTCCGCACGGGACGCCTCGGCGACGCGATGTGGAACCGCCTGAGCAAGGCGGTGGCAACCCTGACGAACGCGCCGATCTACATTGACGACAGCCCTAGCCTCTCACCCCTCGAAGTCCGGGCCAAGGCGCGCCGGTTGGTCCACGAGCACAGCGCGCAGGTGCTCATCGTGGATTACCTGCAACTCATGAGGCTGCCCTACCGCCTTGAGGGACGCGCTCAGGAGGTGGCGGAAATCTCTCAGTCGCTCAAGGCGCTCGCCAAAGACCTCGACATCCCCGTCATCGCCTGCTCGCAAGTCACGCGTGAAGTGGAGAAGCGCGGCGACACCCGTCCGAAGCTCTCCGACCTTCGTGAAAGCGGCAGCATTGAGCAGGACGCGGACGTGGTGATGTTCGTGCACCGCCCGGAGTATTACAAGATACTCCAGGACGAACAGGGCCGTTCGCTTGAGGGCGTGGCGGAAATCCTCGTGGAAAAGCAACGGAACGGGCCGACCGGCAAGGTGCTCCTGAGGTGGTTCGACAAGTTCGGGTTATTTGAACCGCTCGCGCCCGACGATGACGAATACGGCACGGCAGGGCCGGTAGAAGAGGCTCCCTTCTGATGTCTGCCCTGGCGACGCGACTGATTGTCCGGTTCTTCCGCTTCGTCGGGCGGGCGATCCTCAACTTCTTCGCTCACGGCGGACGGTTCATCCTCCTGTCCATGAGCGTCGTACGGGCAATGCCCCGGATATTCCACAACCCTCGGCTGACGCTGGAGCAGATGGTCAAGGTGGGGGTGGATTCGCTGCCGCTCGTGTTCGTCGTTTCCATCTTCGCCGGGGCGACCACCGCATGGCAGACGAAGTATCAGCTTGAAGGGCTTGTGCCGCTCAATACCATCGGCACTGCCGTCTCCAAGAGCATCATCCTGGAACTTGGCCCGGTGCTCACCGCGCTCGTCGTCGCCGGACGGGTTGGCTCGTCCGTCGCCGCCGAACTGGCGACCATGCGCGTCACCGAGCAGATTGACGCGCTCGTCACCATGTCCATTGATCCGGTCCGCTACCTCATCCTGCCGCGTGTCACGGCGGGCGTCGTGATGGTTCCTGTCCTCGTCGTGCTGAGCTACCTTTTCGGCATATTCGGCGGCTACGCGACCGCCGTGTACGCGGGGGGCATCAGTGGGGCGAAGTTTCTCGAAGGCATCCATCTGTTCTTCTACGTCCGCGACGTTGCAGTGGGGCTTTTCAAGGCGTTCATCTTCGGCGCGGTGACTTCGATCATGGGGTGCTACTTCGGCTACATCGCCGAGGGCGGCGCGGAGGGCGTCGGTGAGGCGGCGATCAAGTCGTTCGTCTCTTCCTCTGTGCTGATCCTCATCGCCGACTTCTTCGTCGCAATTCTCGCATTCGGTTGACCTTCTCACGCTGGGCGTCTTCATGTTCACTTCCCGCGACTGCCGGCATAACCTCCGGTGGTACCTCCTTTTCCGGGTCTCCTTCGACTTCGCCCTGTGGGGGCCGACCTGGGTGCTTTACATGACCAGGGACCTGGGGCTTACGTTCACCCAGGTCATGCTCCTCGATCTCTTCTTCCAGACTGGAATCGTCTTGCTGGAAATCCCGACGGGGATGCTCGCCGACGCGCTCGGACGCCGGTGGTCGCTGCGCGGTTCGGCCCTGGCGATGACAATTTCCCTCGGCCTCTGGGCGGTCGCAGCGAACTACTGGTGGGTGTTTGGCGCATGGGCTATGTGGGCGGTGGCGGCAACGCTCATGAACGGCGCCGACGCCGCGCTGCTCTACGAGAGCCTGAATGCGGATGGCCGGGGCGCGAGCTTCGGGAGGGTGCTGGGGCGCTTCGCGAGCTATTCCATGCTGGGGATGGTCGCAGCAGCGATCATCGGCGGGTGGCTTGCGAAGTGGGGGTACCGCGTCCCCATATTCGCGCACGTCGGGGTCCTGTTCCTCTCCGTGTTCGCCTCGTTCCGGCTGCGCGAGCCTCCGCGTGCCGAATCCGTCGCGCCGGGAACGCCCCGCCAGATCATGCGCGCAATGATGGCGACTCTCCGGTATAGCCCGCGCTTCAAGCTGCTCCTGGCGTATGCCGCTGCCGTGCAGGTCGCCGAGATCATCCTCATCATCTACCAGCAGCCCTTGCTTGTCGGCATGGGGTTGCCCGTCGAATGGCTGGGATGGTTCTACGCCGTCGCGACGGTCGTGGCCGCCGGAGGGCCCATTGTCGTGACATGGGTGAGCGAACGCTGGGGACTTGCCCAGACGCTCGGCGCTGCCGCCTTCGGCGTGGCGATTTCGTGCCTTGCGCTCTTCTGGATACCCGGCTTTCTCGTGGTTGTTCCGCTCGTGCTTGCCCGGTTCCTGGCCGACGGCGTGCGTCCCCCGACCATTGACGGGATGAACCGCCTTGTCGGGCCGCGTGGCCGGGCGACGGTGCTCTCGCTGCGCGGCATCTCCACTGCGGCGGTCGCCGGGCCGATGGAGGTGCTTTCCGGTTGGTGGGCCGACCGTGTGCCTCTCCGTCGGGTGTACCTCACCTGCGGGATGATCCTGCCCCTGGTGGTCGGCGGCCTTGGGTGGCTCTGGAAGCGATGGCCGGAGCGAACTGATCGGGCAGGCGTCGCGTTCCAGCCTCCGATTGTCCCCATCGAATCGCTCTCAACGCCGGACCCTCCTTGATTCTCCGCTGTTTTCTCTTACCATTCGGTTTGGTCCGCACTTAGAGAACGCTCATCTCATCGTACATGATCGCCGCACAGGGAGGATTTCATGAACTACGTGCAATTTGGGCGGACGGGCGTGCGTGTGTCGCCGTTGTGCCTGGGATGTATGAACTTCGGCGGCCCCACCGACGAGGCGACCTCAATACGGATCATCCATAAAGCACTCGATCTGGGGATCAACTTCCTCGATACGGCGAACGTCTATTCTCGCGGCGTCTCGGAGACCTACGTCGGGAAAGCCCTGACCGGCGGCAAGCGCGAGAAGGTCTTCCTTGCGACGAAGGTGCACGCGAAAATGGGCGACGACCCGAACGACCGGGGCAACAGCCGCAGGCACATCATGCAGCAGGTCGAGGCAAGCCTTGCGCGGTTGCAGACGGAGTGGATTGACCTCTACCAGATTCACAGGCCCGACTCGGCCACACCCATTGACGAGACGCTCCGCGCCCTCGATGACCTCGTGCATCAGGGGAAAGTGCGCTACCTGGGGTGCAGCACGTTCCCCGCGTGGCAAATCTGCGAATCGCTCTGGGTGTCGGACGTGCTGCGGATCGCCCGGTTCGATTGCGAGCAGCCCCCTTACAGCATCTTCGACCGGCGGATCGAGAATGAGGTGCTGCCCCTGTGCGAGAAATACGACATCGCGGTGATCCCCTGGAGTCCGCTCTACGGTGGTTGGCTGACGGGGAAGTACCGGAAAGGGCAACCGCCTCCTGAAGGCTCGCGGGAAGCCCGACGAAAGAATGAACTCGACCGGCAAGTCGCCGAGAAACGCCTTGATGCAGTGGAGAAGCTCATCCCGCTCGCCGAGGCGAAAGGATGCACCCTCAGCCAGTTCGCCCTTGCGTGGAATATGAACAACCCGACGGTGACTGCGCCCATCATTGGCCCGCGCACCGAGGGACAGTTGGAGGACAACTTCGGCGCGCTCTCGGTCGAGATCACGCCGGAAGACCGGAAGAAGGTGGATGAGATCGTGCCGCCCGGAGCGAACATCCCGTAGGGGACACGATGCGTTGCTCCTCGTAAGTGCCGTGCACAGTCGGGAGATTCTTCGCGGGAGGGAGAGGAGAAACCGGGAGCCGGATCAACCCGTCACTCCGGCCCGGAGACGACGCCGCGCTCCTGAAGGATGCGCTCGAAGCGCGGGGCGAGGATCAGGTTGAACGTGTGCTCGCTTCCAGGGAAAAGGGTGAGCACGGAAGCGCGGGTGGCGGCGATGAGCGCCCTGGCTTCCTCTTCGGTGAGCGGGTCTTGCTGCCGGAGGATGGCCGAGGTCAGGTCCACGAGGACGCGCAGGCGGCGCATACGCCGGGCTTCGTCGCGGGCCGCATGGGATAGCTCGCGTAGGGGAATGTCGTCGAACATCATCGAGCCTCTCTGTTCACCTCACACGACAGGCTGAAGAGCACGAGCCGCGCATATCATTCTTGCGTTTGCCGGATTCCTCACGGATATTCAACTCGGTTTCCGGCGCGTACGCAAGTTCCGGCCCGACGGGGTGCCTGAGAGGAGGTCCCCATGCGCCGTAACCTTGGTATCCTGTTCGCCGCGTCCGTGGTACTTTTTGCGGGATATGGGCTGTATCGTTCTCTGCCCGTCCCGAACCTTCTCGACGTACCCATCGAAGATTCGCTCGTTCTGCCGCCATCGGCAAGCCCCCATCCGGCAAAGCGGGTGCCGAAGCGTCGTCTGCGGATGAGGAATACCCTCCAGCCGCTCTGGCCGGTGCGTGATCTTGCAGATGCTGCCCGTGCCGATTCGCTCGAACCGCGACTCCCGCCGCGCATGGTGCCGGTGCTTCTGCGCCCGGGCGATACCGCGCTCGATCTGGCGGACCAGCTCTACGCCGACGTGCCCGACGCGGGAAGCGACCTGCGGCAGATCGGCGGCCGTCGCCTGCTCATGGCGATGACCTTCGAGTTGAACGGCGTGGACGACCCAAACCGCATCAAAGCGGGAGCGCGCATCCTCTTCTATAATACCTCCGCGATGTCGCTCACCGTGGATGCGCGAGAAGGAACCCTCGCCGAGGCGGTGCACCGGGGGCGGCTTGCGCTTGACTCCGCCGTCGTGCTCGTGGAGGGACGCGGCGCAGGGCAGGGCATGGCGCGTGAGGTGGGACGCCTTATGGAGAAAGACCCGCGCTATCGCGGCATTGCGCTCCGGCTCGTCGTCAGGAATCGGACCGGCAGCCCGCAGACGGCGTACATCCCGCGTGGGCGGGGCTTCGAAGTGCAGGACGTGACGAGCAACGCCCAGCAGTTGCTCATCGTGGAGGCGCGTTCGCTGCGGCTGGAGCCGTACGCCACGGGACGGACCGTCGTCCCGGTGGTGTGCCTCAACCAGCCGAAGAAAGCGCCGGAGGCGGGCACTCAGGTCGCGCTCACCGTGCTCCGGGCGACGGGTTCGCTTGAGAAGGCGCTGGACGAGCCGCCCGTGCGGACGCAGCTTGCCGTGTGGGATGTCGTCGGCTGGCTGCGGCAGCAGGGCCTAGCACGCCTCGAACGGACCACCGGCGGATATTAGAATCCATCCCGAAGGTGTAGCATAAGCTTCGTCATTTCCCTCACTTACCCCGGAATGGCAGGAAGATTGGGCCTTGGCAGGGTGTGTACGCGAATGCCGCGAGCCGATGGCTTTTTCGTCCCATCGGGTACGACCTTTCCCCTTCGCGTTCTTCCTATGAGTTGCTGATAACGATCAATATAAACAGCACGTTGTATGCAATACCGAGGTAAGATAATGCCTACAACGGTACACCCCTTGCTAGTGTACTACGTTCTCTCCTTGGCGAACACGTCGTCGGAATAGAGAGGGGTCGCTTCACGTGTTGAACTACGCCGCAAAAAGCTGAACGCTCGTCTGTATCGAGGTCGAGAAGGAGGGTGAAATGGAAGTATGTCGCAAAAGCATCGCGTTCGCCGTTATCACCCTGACGTGTCTTTTCGTCTTCGGCTCTTGCGCGCCCAAGGCATCGAAAGCCGTGCTTCCTGGGCAACCCGCCCCGTCGCTCGAGCTTGAGGGCTTCGGAGGCACTCGCTTCTCACTCGCTGCCCCACGTGCGAACGCCCTTGTGCTGCTGTTTGCGGAGCGGAAAGATATGCCTTTGGCGCAGGACTGGATCACCAGGATCAAAGGACTGACAGCTAACTTCCAGTATCAGATCATCGTCCACAGGAGCAGCAACGGGGCGCAGTACGGGCGGCGCCCCCAGGGCGGATTTGGGGGCGGCTTCGAACGACCTGAGGGCGGTGGGGGAAGGCCACGACGTGGTGAGGGCGGAGAGCCGGGCCGGCCTGATCGGCCAATGGAGAACGTGCTGTTTGATCGAACGGGGGACGTGACGAAGAAGTGGGTGGGTGAGGATATCTCAGGTGTGGTGGTTGTGGTGGTGTCTCAACACAATGTGGTGAGCGCCATCGTCAGGGGGCCAGCCACGCAAGAAAACATGTTCTCTGTCGCAAACGCCATCACGACGCCTGAGCACAAAACGGAGAGCGAGCAGGAGAGGTAAGCAAGATCAGGTCTTGGCGATTCGTCGCATCACGCTGATGCGTCGGCTGATGCAGTGTACTGCGCCCCTGAAATTGGACATAGAGATCGCGTTTGCTAGTGAACAGCAGCCGCAACATGGTTGAGACATCGCTGCCGCTGACGGACACTCAGCGCAAAGGATACTCAATCGCCGCCCGCCGCATCGCGAGGAAGTTGGCGAGAGGAACCGTATATTGCAGCTCCGTGCTGGAGCCGATCATGATCTGCCCCTCCGCGTCCTCAATCGCCCTCACCGTCGCATCGCGCACCTCTGTCGGCGTGCCGAACGGGAGCAGGCCGCTCACGTCTATCCCTCCCGCGAAAATGAGATGCGGATAGCGACGGTGCAGGAGCGCGATGTCCATCCCTGCCGCCACCTCGATGGGGTTGAGCACGTCAATCCCCGCCTCGACAAGCCCGTCCATGATCGGGGTGAGGTTGCCGTCGGAGTGGAAATTCACGAGGATGCCGCGCCGGTGGTAGGCGTCAACGACCCGCTTCATGCGCGGCATGTAGTGGGTTGCAAACCACTTCGGGCTGAGGAGCGGGCCGCCTTTGAAGGCGATGTCGTCGCCGGAAAAGACCGCTTCGACGCCGTGATCGTTGGGCAGGTGCTCGATCCACTGGACAGAACGGACGGTGTTCCGCTCGAGCAGCATATCTATGACCTCCGGGCAGTCGGCGAGGCAGTAGGAAAACGCTTCGAGACCCACTTCGCCGTAGACGCCCATCAGGCCGACCGACGGCCCGCTCCAGAAGAGGAAGAAATCCGGCCCCAGGCGTCGTTCGATCTCCCGATGACGTGCAAGGTGCTCCTCCAGGCCGCACTGGTTGGCTTCCGTCCACTCCATCGGGCCGTCGAGCGCACGCTTGGCCGCCGCATACGCCTCCGACGAGGGATACTTCACGTGCTCGGTCCAGACGGTCCAGCGATAGTAGACGCGACGGCGACCGTCGGGGAGGATTTCCTCATGCTCGTGGCTCGGCAGCCTCAGCGCGGGCCGGGTGGCGTCCACCGCTTTGGGGAACGTCTCGTAGATCAGGTCCTCGGCGTTCTCTACGGTGAGCCTTTTGCCGGTGAAGTGCTCGATGACCGCGTCGTTGCGAATGAGTTCGTAGAGGGGGATTCTGTCGGGGCGTTCGTGCCGGAGCATGGCTCTGACGCGGGTGCGCGATCCTTCCACGGGGTACCTCACAGAGCGCGAGTGTTGGGCGGAGGAAACGGCGGCGTGCCGAGGTGCGTGACTCTCAAATATAGAGACGCTGCCGGGCGTCCATCCTGTTCCAGCGAGGAATGTGGTTGCTCCGGGCCTCACCCTTCGTCGAGGTGGAAGACCCGTATCGCGTTCCCTCGTGCGATCTTGTCGTACGCCATCCGGGAAATCCGCCCTTCCGCACGCGCATTCTTCAGGTATGGGATGATCTGAATCTCTTGATGGTTGCGGCAGAGGTCCGTCCCGAAGAAGAGCTTGTTCTGAAACCGCTCCAAGAACGCGTACCCGTACTCCGGGTCGCGGGTGAGCGCGTTGTAGCCGCTGCCCGCCGAGATGTCGGCGTACAGATTCGGATATTCCGCCATGAGCCGGGGAACCGCTCCGCCGGGCGCGATCTTCCCCTTCGGATACCTGCCGAAGTCCTCCTGCGTCACGTCGCCGGAGATCTCCGCCCAGAAGTGCTGCGCGTGGCCGACGAAGACCGTCTCAGGGAATTTCCTGAGCATCGCCTCGAAGCGCGGGAAGCCCTTCTCGTCCACGTTCCTCAGCGCGTCTATGTGGTAGACGACCGGTAGCCCCAGTTCGCCGCACGTCTCGTAGAGCTTCTGCAACCTCGGATCGTCAATGGAAAGCCCACTCATCGCCTCCCCGTACCCCTTGCAGCCCTGTTCCTTGTATTCGGCGAGGATGGTGCGGAAGTCCGTTGACGTATCCGAGCTGCCGATGCGCGGGTCCACGTTGCAGAACGGGATGAAGCGCTTCGGGTATCGTTTGCAGACGTTGAGCACGTAGTGAGTGGTCACGTAGTAGTGCGCCTCTTCCGGGCTTTCGATGGGCA
>Ga0172366_10000747_pt1 | contig 24197 bp, 24 predicted proteins | sample LakKivSesite69cm_FD_114533 | JGI IMG/M metagenome (GOLD analysis project Ga0172366, IMG submission 114533) | Sediment microbial communities from Lake Kivu, Rwanda - Sediment site 69cm | ecosystem: Environmental > Aquatic > Freshwater > Lake > Sediment | place: Rwanda: Western Province, Lake...
AAAGATAGAGAAGTGGCTTTTAGAGAATGAAGGCAGGCAAGGGAAGCGAGGCAAAGAGATACAGAGTAATATAACCGACAACCAATCGGCAAAGATGAAAACCTCACCTGGAGTAATACAAGGTTACAATGGTCAGGCCTTAGTAGATCCCAAGCATCAAATTATAGTGCATGCAGGGGCCTTTGGGAATGGGCAAGATACTTTAGCATATAGAGCCAATGATAGAAGGGGCAAAAGAGAATGTGAAAGCGATTGGACTGGGAGAGGGTTATTTTGAGGGAAAGACATTTACACACCGACGGGGGATACGGAAGTGAAGATAATGACAGGAAGTTTGAGGAACTTGGAATTACCCATATACAGACGGCGGTACGTGGACGGAAAAGTAAAGTGGATATGACGATAGAGGAAACAACGGAAGGAGAGTATGAGGTGTCCTGCCCCCGGCAAAGAGTAAGATCAGAGAAGACAAGAAGTAGATACAAGGCTTGTTTTAATAAAAAGGTGTGTGACGGATGCTCGCTTGCCGGAGATTGCCCGATATTAAATCAGAAGGGGCAGCGGGTATATTATTCTGTTCGGGAGCAATATCTGGCGAACAGAAGAAAGAGGAATATAGATCTGCTGCCCCCTGCACGGAAGAAGCTGCGACCCAATGTGGAAGCCACCAGCAAGGAGTTTTTGAAACCGCTAAATCATAAAGGGAAACTGCGGGTCCGCGGACAGTTCAAGACGATGATGTATGCCTGCAGTATGGGGATATCGATAAACTTTGGGCGAATCCACCGCTATCTGACGGTAAATCCGGATTTATCCGGGTTATTAGGAGTAATGAGGGCAGGAGGCGACCTGTTTTTAAAAACTTGGTTCAAATTGGTCAAAAAGTGCGCAATATTTTCCGGTTTGTTATTTTTAAGGTCAAAACTCACTGGTTGTCCAATTTTGAAATAAAATATTGTCAGTTTGCTTGATGGGGGTTTTCAGAGCTGACTCAGATCTTATAATTGAATTAAAAAAGGGCGGTATACAGAACGAAGAACAAATTCAAACCCTTTGCAAAGTTTCCCTAGCCGAATATAAAAGTATCATAGTGGTTGATGAAAATGAAAAGATAACCTGCAACATTTTATCAAAAAAAATGGGTTTGTCCCCTTCCAGAGGAAGCCGAATAATAGATAACTTGGTTAGAAAAGGCTATCTATTAAGAATGGTAAACCCGGCAGACCGAAGATCTTTTATTGTATCTCTTTCTTTTAAAGGAGCTAAAATTAGAAAACAGATTAAGCAGGAAAGGAATAATTGCGAAAAAAGAATCATAAAAAGTTTTTCTGAAAAAGAAGTGGAATTAATAAAAGAAGGACTAGAATTAATTACTAAGATTTTTAACTAAAAATGATTTTAAATTAAAAAGGAGAAAAGGATCGATGGAAAATAGTAAACCAATAGAAGTAGAAGTAAATGAAAATAATTTTCAACAGGAGGTTTTAGAATCCTCTACGCCTGTTTTAGTAGATTTTTGGGCTTCCTGGTGTATGCCTTGCCGAATGTTATCCCCAACTATTGAAAAATTAGCCGAGGAAAACCAGGGCAAGCTTAAAGTATGTAAATTGAATACTGATGAGAACCAGCACACTGCGGCTCAATATGGCATTCAAGGAATACCCACCTTAATCTTCTTTAAAGAAGGCAAGGAAGTTGACCGTAGTGTAGGGGTATCATCCAAGCAAAAAATTCAGGAAAAAATTAATTCTATTCTCTAATTTTTGCTTACTCCAGTTAAGGGAGTGAATAAAAAATCAATAACTAAAAAATTAAAATAAAAATGGAGGTGATATTATGGCTTTAGTACCATGGGAACCCAGAGAAATAAAAAGCTTAAGAGATATGTTCGATGAATTCTTTGATTTCGAGATCATGCCTCAAAGTAGACGCTTAAGAAAAAGGTGGTTAGAAGGAGGGGAGTGGTCTCCACCTGTTGATGTAATTGATAAAAAAGAAAGCATAATAGTCAAAGTTGAACTTCCAGGAATAGATAAAAAAGATGTAAAAATCTCTTTAAGCGAAAATACACTAACTGTTCGAGGAGAAAGAAAAGAAGAACAAGAAGTAAAGAAAGAGAATTATTACTGTTCTGAAAGGGTACGCGGAAGTTATTCTCGAACTATTGCTCTACCTGTTGACATAGATAAATCAAATGCAAAGGCCTCTTTCAAAAACGGTGTATTAGAGATAATTCTCCCCAAAACAGAAGAAGTTAAACCAAAAGAAATAGAAATTGAACCAGAGTAGTAATGGGAAATTTCCATTGATTCGCTCCCTTAACTTATCTATAAAAAAACAAGCCCTAAGTTAAGACTTGGGGCTTGTTTTCTATTTAGGCCTTACTTTTGATCCTTTTCCTTTTTTTCAATAAACATCATACTTAAATCTGATATATCCTTTTGTAATTCAATCAATTTATTTCTAATCTTAACTAACTTTTCGCCATTTGCATTATTATTGGCTTGGTTTCCCAATCTCTGTAGTGTTGGCCAGAAAGTTATTTTTAATTTCTCTATGCTTTCCTCTAATTCTTTATATTCTTTATCTCTTTTTGCTAACTCTGTTTTTTTGCCGTGTAATATTCTTTCTCCCTCTATTTTTAAAGTTTCTCCTATTTCTGGAATATAAGTTTCAATTTTTATTTCTTCTTCAATTCTTTTTGAAATATATTTGGCCGCCTCTGCTTCCCCATGGACTACAAATACTTTCTTTGGTTTATTTTTAAAGCCCTTTATCCACCATATTATCCCTTCTTTGTCGGCATGTCCAGAAAATCCCTCTAAAGAATGTATTTCGGCATTTACCCTGATGTCTTCTCCAAATAACTTGACTATCTTTTCACCATCTTTGATCCTTCTGCCCAAAGTCCCCTTTGCCTGGTATCCCACAAATACAATACTGGACTCTTCTCTCCACAGATTATGCTTTAAATGATGTTTTATTCTCCCGGCAGTACACATTCCACTGGCTGAAATTATTACTTTACTTTCCCGGGAAAGATTTAACTGTTTGGATTCCTCCACTGTTTTAGTAAAGTTTAAATTACGAAAATCTAAAGGATTGTTTCCTATCTTTATGAGATTTAGGATATCTTCATCAAAACAGTCTGGATTTCTCAAAAATATCTCGGTCGCCGAGACGGTTAGGGGGCTATCTACATAAACTGGCACCTTTAAAAAATCCTGGTCTTCAGTTTTAATATATTCATTATAATATTTATTTAACTCGTATATTATATCCTGGGCTCGTTCTATAGCAAAAGAAGGAATTACTATATTCCCGCCTCTTTTTACCGTAGTGTTTATAATTGAGATTAGTTCTTTGGCATCTTCTTCTGAGGGGTGATGCAACTTATTTCCATAAGTCGATTCTACAATCAGATAGTCTGCCTCATCGATAAGAGAAGGATCTCTTAAAATTGGCCTATCCCTTCTCCCTAAATCTCCTGAAAATACTAACTTAGTTTCCTGGTCCTCCTCTTTTATCCATAATTCAACTATGGAGGAGCCTAATATATGTCCCGCATCTCTAAATCTTAAAGCAACTTCTTCGTTTAATTTTATTTTTTGTTCATATAAAACAGGGTTAAAATATCTTAAGCTCTCCTGCGCCTCTTCCACGTTATAAAGAGGCTCTCTTAACTTTCCTCCTGACCTTCTTCTCTTCCGATTGTCCCATTCATTCTCCATCTCCTGAATATGCCCGCTATCAGGGAGCATAATAGAACATAGGTCAGCAGTCGCTTTAGTAGAATATATGTTCCCCTTAAATCCTTCCTTTATCAGCTTAGGTATTCTGCCACTGTGGTCCATATGAGCATGAGACAGAACTATAAAATCGATCTCTTCAGGATTAAAGTTAAAAGATTCGTAATTCATCCTGTTAATTGATTTGCTCCCCTGAAAGAGTCCACAATCTATTAAAAATTTAGTATTCTTGGTTTCAATTAAAAAATTAGATCCGGTAACTATTTTGGTAGCACCTAAAAAAGATATTTTCATCTCGGTTTTCCTTTCATTGCCTTCCTTTACAATATGATTATGTTTTTTAGGAATTTAACCATTACAGGTTCAAAATCTCTGCTATCTTTGTCCTCATCGCCTTTTTGCCACAAACCATTTTATGCCGAATAGGCTTTTTCTCAATATCCCTTATCCCTGGGGGGATTGAAATTTGAGCCAAAATGGACATCTTTTCGATTAATTCAAAATCATCAAAACTTTTATATCGGCTGTCTATTGATTCCATTACGCTTTTAGTAAATTTAAAAGGACTGGCGGTGGCCACAATAAACGTCTTGGTTTTATCCCGGGTTTCTTTAATATATTTCTGATATGCGGCATAAGCTACTGCTGTATGGGGATCGATCAGATATTTTGACTTCTTAAATACCTCTTTTATATATTGGCGAGATTCCTCTTGTAGAGCAAATCCACCATAAAAATCCTTTAATTTTTTTTTCATTTCGGGATTTATCCGATAAAAACCCTTATCTCTTAAGGAATTCATTAGCTCTTTTACCTGTTGGGAATCCTTTTCACTTATGGCCCACAATAATCTCTCCAGATTACTCGACACCAAAATGTCCATCGAAGGAGAGATGGTCCTCACTAATTCTCTTCTTTTATCATATATGCCGGTATTGAAAAAATCAGCAAGTACCTTATTTTCATTAGAGGCACAAATCAATTTATTCACTGGTAAACCCATTTCTTTGGTATAGTATGCAGCCAAAATATTCCCAAAATTACCGGTGGGGACAGTTATATTTATCTTTTCGCCCGCTTTGATTTCACCCATATTATGCAGATTCAAGTAGGCATAAAAATAATATACCATCTGGGGTATTAACCGCCCGATATTTATAGAATTTGCCGAAGAAAAGATATAATCTTTCTCGTCCATCTTCTTCTTAAAACCTGGGTCCTCAAATATCTCCTTTACTTCCCTCTGGGCATCATCAAAATTCCCTCTTATACCTATTACAAAAGCATTATCCCCTTCTTGGGTGAGCATTTGTCTTTCTTGTATCTTGCTAATCCCTCTTTGTGGGAAGAACACTATTATTTTGGTCCCTTCCACTCCAGCAAATCCTTCCAGGGCAGCTTTTCCGGTATCGCCAGAGGTGGCAGTCAAGATAATTATCTCTTGATTAAGATTTAGCTTTTGGGCTGCTCTTTTTAAAAGATGAGGAAGCATTGCTAAGGCCATATCTTTAAAGGCTAAGGTTGGACCATGATAAAGTTCTAAAAAATGAACCCCCATTTCTGAAATAAGAGGGGCAATAATCGGGGTATCAAATTTTTTATCATAGGCTTGTTTAATACAATATTTTAGCTCATCTTTATGATAATCGGTAAAAAAGTCCTTTATTATCAAAAAAGCTACCTCTTTATAATCAACACCTTTTAGCTTATATAAATCTCTGTCTACCTGGGGTATGTTCTCGGGGACAAAAAGCCCCCCATCATCTGCTATCCCTCTAATAATTGCTTCTGCAGATAAAACTCTCTTTTCGCTTCCTCTGGTACTCTGGTAATAAAGATTATTCTTTCGCATATCCTCTCCATAATGATTAGTCTGCCGGTCAGTATTAGTTACTCGGTTTGCCGGTTAATTGTATAATGTGTAACATGTAACAAGTAACCTGCTTTTACAAATTCAGGATTGTAGTCTTATTACTCATTACAGATTACATATTACTGTATTTCTGCCCGCTCTACGCTAAATGCTATCCGCTATCTGTTACAAATAACGACGCATCTCTTCTCCTGTTACTTGACCATAAAGTTCTATATAGGGTTTCACCGGATTAGATAAAATCTTAGGAAAGAGAACTTCTTCTATCTGGAAAAAACCGACCGACTCAGTCATCTGTACAACTATTCTGATCGGTTTCTCTTCTCCTTCTATAATTTCCACCTTCTGAATAGATTGAGCAGAATATTTATGAATATCCCCTACCTGCGGGGTGCGGGACAAGAGAAAAATAATCCGTGCCCTCCCCTTTTCCATATCACATCCATCTCCAATCGAGACTAACCCGGCCTCTAAGGAATGTACATCTTGGGTGGCCATATGTCCTGAAATCCCTTCAATAATTAGAGAATGGATAATTATTTTCTTTTCAATATCTTTAGCATAAAGCTTGTTTAAAGTTCTCTCGATAATCGGCACAGCAAAAACAACTCCCAACACCTCGTGATTATCTCGGCCCACCGACATACCAACATCATGTAATAAAGAGGATATCAATACTGCCACCTTACTCTCTTCTGCAGTACCAATCTTCTCCTCTTCTAGGCTAAATTTAATCCCAGCTTTACTTAAAATATCAAACATCAATAAAGCGTTCAGGGCAGTTTTTCGCATATGTACCGGTCCATGGTCGTTATAACCTAATCTTTTTATAGAAACTACATTGGCGTAATTCTGCATAGCCTGGGCCTCTTTATCATTAAAAATAAGGGAAGCGGCCAAAGCCGGTTTTCCGCTCAATCTATTTAATATCTCACTTTCTATCTCTATCTCTTTGGGTGATTTTCTCATATTCTTCCCTCCTCATATTTTCTCGTTAAAAAATTTTATTAGGTTTTAACTATTACCAGGATAAGGGAGATCGAGGTAATGACTACTAAAGGCAAGATTAACATTTTATATATTTTTCCCATATCTGCTTTAAAGTAATCTTTAGTCACCACTAAGCATAAATGCATAGGGGAAATCATCACTCCCACAAAACTACCAGCAAAGGCTAACATAGCATAATACAGATTTACTTCCCCTTGCACAATTATCGGAAGCAGGACGGGCAGACCTATCCCCATAGCCGCAGTACTTAGCCCCGTCATCATCCCGATAAAAAAAGGAATACTAAATAAAACAATAAAAGGGTGGATTCCTAATTTGGCAAATACCTCCGGAATTATCTCTATCCCTCCTGAAACCTGGAGTATTTTTTGAAAAATCATAATACCAGCGATTAAAATTACCACACTCAGATCTATATCGTTTTTAATAATTTCCCCTACCGTTGATAGGGTTAATTTGTTTATGTTTAAAAAAAATAAAGACAAAATCACAACTAATAAAGAAAGCAATAGATCCATTTTTGCCCCCAGCACCAAAATTATAATAAGTAGAATGGGCCAGACCCCTAAAAACAATTTTTTTAAATTAAATAAAATGTCCTTTTGGTTAATAATAGTAGTATTTTTTTTAAAATTTTTATATTCCCAAATAAAGCCCACCATTACTGCTGCAATAGACAAGGGAAATTGAACTAAGATAACTTCTCGAATTTCTACTTTTAATAGCCCAGCTAACAATATTATTCCCGGAAAGAGAGGCCAGATAAATTCCCAAATATGGCGAAACCAATAATTTACAAAGGTATCCTCTTCAGGGGTAAGCCCTACCCGGTCTCCTACTTCTCTGACCATGGGAGCAGAAAACATCGCTCCGGCAGGCATGGGAATCAAGCCTAATAAAGCCGGGATAAAAGCTAATATAAGTCGATAATCTTTAACTAATTGCTGTAGGGAATCGGCTAAATTTTTCAAGCTTTCTATCTTTATTAAAACTCCGCTTAAAATATAAACCATTACAATTATTCCAATTAACCTTAAAGTCATCGGGTCTATCAGGGCCAAAATGAAATTCTGCCCTATTTGGATCGGGTTTAGACCAAAGAACAACCCCACCAATAGGGAAGCCAGTAGCATAATATATTCTAAATTCCATTTTTTTCTTATTAAAAAAATAATAAATACAATTACAACTAATAATTTTATAACTCCTGTCAATTCACTATCACCAATCTATTTTTTTACCTCTTTCTGTTTTTTTTCTTTTATTTTGTTCACTTCTTCTTTAAATTTAACTCCACGGACATTAACATTAATTTTCAGAACTTTTAAGCCAGTCATAACTTCGATAGCGTGTTTAGTTCTCTTCTGGACCTCTTCTGCCACCTTAAAAATTCCTACTTCATAATCGGTAATAATTGAAATATTCACTGCTGCTTCTTCTGGCTTCATCCATACCTCTACCCCCTTAGCAAGATCTTTTTTGGGTAATGTATCAATTGATCTTGCTTTGTATCCACTGCTGATGCCCACCACACCCTTAACCTTTGTGGTCTCAAGGGCAGCAATTATGGCTACTACTTCTTTTGAAACTGTGATGTTTCCTAATTCTGGTAGGTTATTTTCCATAAACTGGTTATCTGACATTGTTTTATTCACCCCCCTTATTTGCCCCTTTCCCCTTAATCAGTAATAGCAAGAAGGTTAGGGCTATTCTTTATTTTTATTTTATTTTTCTTTGTCTTCATAAAATATTTTATCTATATGTATCTTGATTTCTTTTGTTTCTATTCCGCTTGTTTCTAATATATATTCCTTTAACTTTCGTTGAGTTTTCTCTGAAAGCTCTGGAATGTTTACATCTTGCTTTACAGAAAGATGGAGGTCAATTATTATTCCTCCTTTCTTTAGTATATTAATCTCTGGTCTAGCTTCTTTAATTTCAATCATCCCTATCATCGCTTTTAAAATCAATTGTTTTATAGAATTAGTAGAAATTTTAATTTCGCCAAAAGAAGTCTTTTGCGCTACTGATAAATCTGCCTTATTATATTGTCCTTTCTTCCAGATTAAATAAATGGCCAGGACGACTAATAAAAATGCTATCCAGCCTAATATAATTTGGTTGAAAAGATTAGAATAAATTAAATTATAACAAAGCTCTGTTTTAAATAAAAGACTTTCTAAAGAAAATCGCCTTAAAGAAAGATAAAAAATAACACCTGAGAAAAAAATTATAACCGCCAAAAACAAAATAAAAATTAAGTTGTTAAAACTTTTCTTGCCCATTTTAGAACCATCCTTTCTAATTTATGGTTATTCTTTAAGATTGTCAGAGGAGTAAACTCCCCTGAAACCCCCATACTTTTTGTTATTTCTTCTCGATTTTATACAACACCTATCCTGACAATCTTGTTAAAATCCATTACTTATTCAAAAAAGTAATCTACCTTTAACCATCGGAATTTCTTTGAAATTCCGATGCTATGATAATATACAATACAATAAATAACATCTATATAATATAATAAACCTTGCACTATTATATCAGTTTTTAATTCTTGATTATAATATTTAATCTATTTTTCTCTTAAAAATAAATCAACAATCCTTCTTAAATCTTCCTTGCTATAGAATTCAATATTTATTTTTCCTTTTTTGCCATCATATAATATGCTTACTTTGGTCCCTAAAACCTCTCTTAATCTTTCTTCCGCTTCAGGGAAATGTTCAATGGTTATCTTTTTAACCTTAAACTGCTTTTTTTGCGCCTGGGTTATATTTTTAATCAGCTGTTCAACTGCCCTTACCGATAAATCATTACTGATTATTCTATCACATATCACCCCCTGCATCTCTTCGTCCTCAATTCCCAATAATAATTTAGCGTGCCCAAAAGAAATCCTTCCTTCAGAGAGGTGCCTTTGTATCTCCGGATTTAATCTTAATAGCCTAATGGTATTGCTAATTAAGGCTCTGCTCTTTCCGGTTGCCTCGGCTAATTCTTGTTGAGTAAGCTTGAATTCATCTGCCAATCTTTTAAAGGCATTTGCCTGGTCAATAGGATTAAGATCTTCTCTTTGAATATTTTCTACCAAGGCAATCTCTAAGCTCTTTTCGCTACTAAAACTCTTAATAATTGCCGGTATCTTCTTTGCCCCAATTTCTTTGGCTGCCCTCAATCTCCGCTCTCCCGCAACAATCTCATAACCATTAGTTATTTTCCTGACTACGATAGGCTGAATTATCCCATGTTTTTTTATTGATTCTTTTAATTCTTCCATTTTTTCTTGATCAAAACCTTGGCGTGGCTGAAAAAGACTTGATGTTAGGCTCTCCACTTCTATCTCGGTTATAAATTCTTTTTCCACATAATCACCTTTAGGAATAAGGGCCTCTAACCCCTTACCTAACCCTCTTTTAACCATTTGATATCACCTCTTGAGCTAATTTTTTATAAGCTATTGCCCCTTTGGATTTTGCATCATATAAAACTACAGGCTTCCCGTAGCTGGGGGCTTCGCTCACCCTGACATTTCGCGGAATAACAGATTTAAATATATTTCCTTTAAAATATTTTTTTACTTCTTCAATAACATCCCGGGAAAGATTTGTTCGACTATCATACATAGTCAATAAAATTCCTTCAATTTCTAAAGATGAATTAAGATTTTCCCGTACTAAATTTATAGTCTTCAACAATTGCCCAATCCCTTCTAAAGCATAATATTCGCATTGGATGGGGATAATAACTGAATCTGCAGCAGTAAGAGAATTTAAAGTTAAAAGACCAAGAGAAGGAGGACTATCAATAATAATATATTCATAATCATTTTTTATTGACTTAATGGCATGCTTTAATTTATTTTCTCGAGAGATATAATTAACTAATTCTATTTCTGCCCCGGCTAATTGGATGGTAGAGGGTAGAACGTCTAATTTTTTTATCTGAGTCTGCATAATAATTTCTTTTATGGGAACCTGATTGATCAATACATCATAAATACATCTATTAACCTTTGACCGATCTAAACCAATCCCACTACTGGTATTCCCTTGAGGGTCTATATCAATTAATAAAATCTTCTTTTTGTATAACGCCATGCTGGCACTCAAATTTACTGCAGTGGTAGTCTTGCCTACTCCGCCTTTTTGGTTGGTAATAGCTAAAACTTTGGCCATAAAATTTCTCCTGCTATATAACTAACTTATATAACTTGATAGCTGGATTATGCTTTGATTGCCCTGATAGTCTTTATTAGATTATATATATTTATTTATATACGGGCAATTTATTCTTTTTAAAAAATGTTCCACATAGAACATTGGGGTAAATTCTTGTGAAATAGGTAATTATTATTTATACTTAATCTAATAATAATTTAATCTTATCAAAAAAAGTTCAAAAATACAAAGGTCTTTTTTGAGGTAGCCCTTCTTTTCGGGGATATTCCAAAGGAGTATTCTTTTTCTTATTGATTACCAACAGATAGCGGTCTTGCCCCATAAAAGGAATTTGAATCTTTTCTACTTTAATTAGCTCTCCGCCTAAAAACTGAATCGCTTTTACGCCTTTCTCCAATTCTCCTTTGTACGATCTGCCCTTTTGTGCTATAAATAAACCTCCTAACCTTGCTAAAGGAAGGCAATATTCGCTTAATATATTTAAAGGGGCCACCGCTCTGGATATTACTATATCATATTTCTCCCGATGTTCTTGGCATCTTCCAAAGTTCTCCGCCCTCCCCTCAAGAATTCGGACCCATTTCAAATTCAATTCCTTTATTAATTTTTCTAAAAAAATAGACTTCTTTTTTCGTGCTTCCATCAAAAATAATTTATTCAAAGGGCATACTATTTTAATGGGAATACCCGGAAAACCGGCACCTGTTCCTATATCAATCATGCTAATTATTTCTATATTAGAATATAAATCAATAACTTTGATGCAGGTTAAAGAGTCTAAAAAATGTTTAATAATAATTTCCCGGTTAGTTTTTAAGGAAGTTAAGTTTATTTTTTGGTTCCATTCAATTAGTAGATCTAAATAGCGGGAAAACTTTTCAAGGTGGTTCTTTTTAAGATTAATCCCTATTTTTTCAGCTCCTTCAACTAAGATTTTTTCGTCTTCTTTTAACAAAAAAGTTCTCCTTAATTCAAAATTCAAAACTTTTTATGTCGCATTGCGTATCGCATGAATTAGCACGTAGCATATAGCGTATGGCGGATAGATTTTTCTTTTTGTCATTGCGAGGAGTGAAACGACGAAGCAATCTCAATCCCGAGATTGCCACGCTCCGATAAATCGGAGCTCGCAATGACGTTAAATATTTATCGGGTTTGATGAATCAAACCCCTACCTCCTAAACTCAATAGGTTATCTAATATTCTGGCTACTGATTCCTAAATTCTGTCTTCCTCACGAGATACGATTTACGAGATACGAATTTAGTTTCTGGCTCCTATCTTATTTATGATACCCGGTTCATTATTCATAAGTCTTAATAACTAATAAAGACTAATTTGAAGTTATCCACAACTTATTCACAACCCCTGTGTAATACCAAATATTGTTTACTGATATCAATATAATTTATCTTATGGAATCATCTTTAATCAAAAGAAAGTTTTTCTGTATTTATCTTGAAAGATAAATTATTTAATTAAATCGATTGAGCATTTTACATAAGTATTTTTTATCTCTTCTATTTTTTTATTTTTTGGTGATTAATATATCGTCCGAGATAATGAAAGCTTTAATTATTATAGATTAGAAGTTTTCCACAATTTATCCACAATTAAATTTTTCGTCTGTTATTTAATCAAAACCATCTACTTTTTTTAAAAATGTTCCACGTGGAACATTAAATATATATTATTTGCCGATACAAAAACGAGAAAATATATTATTGATTATCTCCTCGCTTACCGAATCCCCGGTTATCTCACCCAGAGAATCTAAGGCTTCTTTTAAATCAATGGTTAAAAAATCATAGGGCATCTTCTTCTTTATTCCTTCTAATACATATTCCAATCCTTTTTTAGCTCTTTTTAAGGCCTCTGCTTGTCTTACATTATTTATAATCACCCCATTTTCTGGTATCACTAATCCATTAAAGACGGTCTTAGCCAGTTCTTCTTCTAATTGATTTATCCCGATCTTATATTTTAGGGAAATTCTTACATCCTCTTTAATGTTTAGAAGCTTAAACAGCTCCTGTCTTTCTATCTTCTCTTTGAGGTCTATTTTATTTTCTATGATTATAGTCTTTTTCTTTCTTTCTTTTGCCTTATTTATTTCTTGAATAACTTCCATATCTTCTTTAGAAAGAAGAGTATTTACATCAAACATTGCTAAGATTAGATCGGCTTTATCTAAAATTTTTTTCATCTTTTTAAGGCTAATCTTTTCTATAATATTTTCTGGATTTTTAAGCCCGGCGGTATCTATAATCCTGAAAGCTATCCCTTTAATATTAAGTAATTCTTCAATTGTATCTCTGGTTGTACCAGGAAGAGGAGTAACTATGGCCCGACTCTCTCTTAATAAAGTATTAAAAAGACTGGATTTTCCAACATTGGTTTTGCCTACAATTACGGTATTTATTCCTTCTTTTATTATCTTTCCATAATCCAAAGAATCTAAGAGAGAGGCAATTTCTTTTAAAACATCTTCTATGCTTTTCTGCATTTCCATCGAATCTAATTCTTCAATATCTTGATCGGGGAAGTCCATGGGAGCCTCAATTTCTACAGCAACTCTTATCATTTTCTCTCTTAAATTAGTAATTTTCTTCTTCAAGCTACCTTCTAATTGGGCCAATGATGATTTTAAGCTCCTCTCGGTTTTGGCCTGAATAAGATCAATTACCGCCTCAGCCTGGCTTAAATCAATCCTCCCATTTAAGAAGGCTCTTTTGGTAAATTCTCCGGGCTCTGCCATTCTTGCCCCACAACCAATCATCGCCCCCAGAACTTTTCTTAAGAGGAGAATGCCTCCGTGACAATTAAATTCTATAGTATCTTCTCTGGTATAGCTCTTAGGTTTTTTCATCAATATTAAAATAGTCTCATCAATTATTTCTTCATCGTCGGGTTCTACCAAGAGTCCATAATGAGCAGTATAGCTTGAGAAATCTTCAATCTTCCTTTTTTTTAATTTTTTATCTCTGAATACTTTTTTAGCTATTTCTATCGCTTTCGGGCCACTTAATCTAACAATTCCGATCCCACTCACACCAATTGGGGTAGAAATAGCAGCAATGGTATCATTTTCCCAAAATTTCATAAATGTTCTCCCAAATAAATTAGTCGTTAGTATATATTACAGCGTATAGCAGGTAGCGTTTAGCGGGTAGTTTAGGAATATCAAAATGCTTGTTCTAATGAGACTGAAAATCTAAGGTTAAAAACCATAATTCAAAATTTAAAACTTTTTTCTTGATTTTTTGTTTTGAATTATGCTTTAAGTTTTGCGCTTTTCGTTTTTCGCTATATACTATATACTATACTCTAAATAAAACAAAAGGCATAAAAAGATTAATATTCATCCTGGGGATAATATCTAACTTCTTATGCTTCTAAAAATTCTTTATGGTTTATTCTTCTATATTGTTTTCTCTTTCTCTTGGAGCGATAATAACCCTTCTAAAGGGTTCCGTCCCTTCGCTGTAAGTAACAACTTGTGGGTCCTCTTGTAAAACAAGGTGAACCATCCTTCTTTCAACCGCATTCATAGAACAAAGGACAATCTTTTTGCCAGATCTCTTTACTATTTCAGCTTTTTCATAAGCATATCTGGATACAGTATCTTTTCTTCTTTCTCTATAATCTTCAATATCAATGATAATTTTCTTTCTGTTAGATTCTTCAATTCCTTTATTAACTATAATATTAACAATATATTGAAGAGCATCGAGAGTATGCCCATGTCTTCCAATTAATATTCCGGGATTAGAGGTTTTTATTCCTAAAACAATTATCCCGGCCTCTTTTCTATTAATTACCTTTGTTTCCCCATCCTCTATAACAAAATTTATTATTTTTTTTAATGTTGCTTGAGCTTTTTCCTGAAGACTTAAATCAAAATCATTAGTATTTTCCAAGCTTGTTTCCTCTTTTATAACTAAACTATCAATTTAAAAAGCGTTTATACTACAATTGGATACAATAACTATTTTATTTATTTTCTTTTTATCTTTTTTATTTTTTTTCCCCTTTTCTTTCCTCTGAAAGGGTTTTTCGCAGCTTCTTTTCTATAGCCTGGGATCCAGGGGTCCTCTTCTTGTTGAAGAGAAACTGGTCTTTCTGTCTTTTCGCGAATAGTTTTTTCTTCTTTCTTCAGCGCAGCACTCTTTAAATCTACGGCTTCTGCTGGCATCTTCTTATTAATTAGATACTGTTGCCCAATGCCTAAAAGGGTAGAAACCAACCAGTATAAAGTTAAGCCGGAGGGAAGGCTAAAACTCATAAAAGCAATTAACAGCGGCATCATAATGAGCATCATCTTCTGGGTCTGCTCGGCAGATCCTCCCTCTTTGCTGGTGGTAGTTGGAGTAGTGGTCATCTTTTGTTGATAAAACATTGAGGCTCCTATCAAAAAGGGCATTATACCAATACTATATCCACGTATTTCTCCAAATAATTGGTCTGGCTTGGATAAATCAGGAAGCCAAAATGATAGAAATCCGGGAAAACCATTATATACATTATAAATCTTGTCTTTAAACTCTCTTAAAACCTGAAAAAATAGAATCAGAATGGGCATTTGTATTAACAAAGGCAGGCAACCGCTCATTGGATTTACTTTGTGTTCCTTATATAAGGCCATTAACTCTTTATTTAATCTTTCTTTGTCGTTCTTATACTTTTCCTGTACTTCTTTCATTAAAGGTTGGATCTTCTGCATCTCCCGCATAGAAACCATCTGTTTTTGCATTAAAGGGTATAAGATTACCCTAATAAGAATAGTCATTAATATAATGGCAATACCATAATTATGGGTAAAACTATAAAAAAATACTATTATCTTGGCGAAAACATCGCCTAAAAAACTCCATAAAGTTCCCAAAAATTTTTCTCCTTTATCTTTTATCTTACTTCATTATTAATTTATTTTTATTCTGTTATTATACTAAAATTTATTTTTTATATAACTAACTTCTGAGTAATCCGGGAGGGGATCATATCCGCCTGGATTAAAGGGATGACAGCGTAATATTCTAATTATAGAAAGTTGTAAACCCTTTAAAAGTCCACATTTCTTTAAGGCCTGTACAGTATATTCAGAACAGCTGGGATAAAACCTACAGGTAGCAGGTTTTAAGGGGGAGATATATTTTTGATATAAAGTTATAAAAAAATTTATTGACTTATTCATAAAATATTCAATATATTTCAATTTGCTCAACCATAAGCTCACAAGCTTTTTTCTTCCTTTGCTTGAATTCTGTCAGCCAGAAATGTTATTTTTCTCTTTATAAAAAAGGCTTTCTAACTCGCGGCAAAGCTCGAAGTACTCTAAACCAATAACGCTTTTCTTAACAATTATAATTATATCATATCCCTGAAATAATTTCCTGTTTAACTCTAACTCTCTATATGCTTCTCTTGCCCACCGCTTTATTTTATTTCTAACTACAGCTTTACCTATTTCTTTTTTTACTATCAGTCCCAGCCTATTAAGGTTATATTTATTCTTTAAAATAAATACTATTAAATTATTGCTTTCAAATCTTTTCCCTTCTGAAAAAGCCTTTTTAAATTCAATATTCCCTGATAATTTTTTCTTTATCAAATTTTTTTATATGCCTTTAAATTTATTATTCACCAGACACGGTAAGACGCTTGCGCCCTTTCAGGCGTCTCCTCTTTAATACCAACCGACCTGCTTTGGTGCTCATTCTCTCGCGAAATCCATGAACTTTCAGTTTTTTCCTGGTATTTGGTTGATAGGTTCGCTTCATTTATCAGCCCTCTCCTTTTCTATTTTTAGTTTTTAGACTTTAAAATTTAATAAAAATTATATCTTTAATGCCCTCTAAATGTCAAGCTTTTAAGGAAATCGCCTTTGTGTAAGCCCCAAAACCTTTTTCAATACAAAGGTATTTAAGCCTTATATGATAATTGCTTTCCCAATTTTTAATCAAAAAACTAAAAAATATCTTTGCTTAATAAATAAATTTTTGCTATTATAAGACAAAACTAAAAGTTTTTAGATAAAGTTATCCACAATTGTTAATAAACTGTTAATAACTATCTTAAGGCCTTTAATTTTAATTATCCGGTAATCTATAAATAAAATATTAAAATTAGTTTTTTTGTAAAATTATTAATATCTAACGAAAAAAACCGGTAGACTTTTTCCACAACTAGCTGTTAGTTTTGTGGATAATTCACCAGCCCTTTATAAAGTATCTGTTTTCGCTTCTAATTTATAGTTTGGTTGTCTTTTATTAATCTATAAAAAAATTATAATTGGCTTTGACTGATAAAAAACATTTAAGTATTTGGAGGGTATAAACAGATGGATTTTACCAAAACCGAAGAACTTTGGGATAAAATTTTAGAAATAATAAAACACCGGCTGAGCCCTCAGTCTTATAATAGCTGGTTCAGCCAAACAAAAATTATTAGCTTTAAAGATAATGAGCTAACGATTTCTGCCCCGAGCGACTTTTGTAAAGACTGGTTAGAAAAACATTATGTAGAATTTATTAAAAATATTCTAAAAAGCTCTTTCGGTTTAGAAGAAGAGGTACAAATAAAATTCCAAATAACCTCTCAAAAACCCTCTAAGTCTGAGCAAAAAAATAAAATAAAAAAATTAGATTTTTTACCAAAAAACAACGAGTTAGGTTTAAACCCAAAATATATTTTTGATAATTTTGTAGTAGGTAACGGAAATAGGTTTGCCCACGCCGCCTGTCTTGCGGTAGCACAATCACCAGCAAAATCTTATAATCCTCTTTTCGTATATGGAGGAGTGGGTTTGGGAAAGACTCATTTAATGCAGGCTATCGGCAATTATATAACACACCAAAAAAACTACATTAAAACTAACGTTTTATATATATCGTCTGAAAAGTTTACTAATGAATTAATTAATTCTATTAGAGATGATCGTACTGTCTCGTTTCGTGATAAATATCGTGGTGTAGATGTTTTATTAATTGATGATATACAGTTTTTGGCTGGTAAAGAAAGAACTCAAGAAGAATTTTTTCATACTTTTAACACTTTATATGACTCTAATAAACAGATAGTAATTACTAGTGATCGGCCACCAAAAGAGATCCCTACTTTAGAAAACCGCCTGATCTCCAGATTTGAATGGGGATTAATCACCGATATACAGCCACCCGATTTTGAGACCCGTGTTGCAATTTTAAGAAAAAAAGCACAAATAGAAAATCTAGACATTCCTGTTGAAATAATTGATTTTATTGCTGCTAAAATCCCTTCTAATATCAGACAATTAGAAGGAGCCTTAAATAAATTAGTTGCTTTTTCTACCTTAACCAAAAATGACTTTTCTGTTCCTTTAGCCCAAGAAATATTGAAAGATATTATTCCTATGGAAAATAAAGAAATTTCTATCAATCAAATTCAAAAAATAGCTTCGGATTACTTTAATATTAAACTTAGTGTTTTGCTCTCTAAAAAGAGGATAAAAAATATTGTTACGGCCAGGCAAATTGCTATTTATCTTGCTCGAGAATTAACTAATTTTTCACTGCCCGTAATTGGGGAGGCGTTTGGGGGGAAAGACCATACCACCATCCTTCATTCTTATAATAAAATAAAAAATAAAATTGAAAAAGACAAGGGGTTAAAATCTATTATAGAAAATTTAACTTTTAAAATCAAGAACATTTAGTTGTTAATAATGTTGTTAATAACCTTTTAATAAGAGTTTTATTTCTTTAATATCCTTTGGATGAAAATTTAAAAATGGGGAATATGTTAATATTTCTAAAAGTTATACCTAAATTTATCCACAGGGTTTTTTAAATAAAACATATAGTTTCTTTTTTCTTTCCCCAGTTTTAACATTATTACTACTAATAATACTATTTATCTTTATTAAATCTATAAATAAAAGGAGAAAAAAAATGAAGTGTATCTGCTCTCAAGTAAGTTTATTTCATGGAATTCAAATTGCACAAAAAGGGATATCTAATAAAATTGGATTACCTATATATAATGGAATACTCTTTGAAGCAACTAAGGATAATAAAGTACATTTGTTTGCAACTGATTTAGAAATTGGAATAGATTGCTATATACCTACTCAGGTAATAGAAAGTGGTTCTGTAGTTATACCCAGCAGAATAATAGGGGAATTAATTAGAAAATTTCCCGAAGGGAATATAGAAATAGAGAGTTCAGATAATAATATTACTACCATTAAAGAAAATAATTCTAATTATAGAATTTTAAGCTTTCCCGCTGAAGAATTTTCTAATTTCCCCGAAATAAAAATAATATCCAAAATTAAATTGAAACAAAAAATGCTTAAAGAAACAATACAGCAGACTATATTCGCAGCCTCTAAAGACGAAAATAGATCTTTTTTAAATGGCGCTTTATTTAAGATAGCCGGCAATAAAATGGAAGTAGTTACTACTGATAGCCACAGATTAGCTCTTAGAAATATTCAGATTTCGGATATTGAGCAATTATCATCTGATGAAATTGAGGTTATCGTACCCTATAGAGCCTTATCAGAATTATCGAAACTACTTTTAGATGAGGAAGAGGTGTTTATAGAAATAAAAGTAGGAGAAAAACAGATAATATTTATTTTATTTCCTGATGGCCAAAGAAATAGTATAAGGCTGTACTCTAGATTAATTGAAGGCCAATTTCCTAACTATCGGCAAATTATCCCAGATTCTTTTAATACTGAAATAAAAGCAAATAATAATGATTTAAGAGATAAAATGGAAAGAATTTCCCTATTTGTAAGAGAAGATTTAAATACTGTAAAGATAGAAATTGCCAATAAAGAGAGCAATAAAACAGAAGAAAGCTGTGAGATGATTTTAAAAGCAGAGAGTCCAACGATAGGGGAGGCTTCTGAAAAAATACTATGCTTTAAAAAAGGAGAAGATATCACAATAACTTTTAACACTAACTATCTTCTTGATGTTCTAAGGGTGATAAAGACTGATAGTACTTTAATAAAATTAAATGACCCACTCAATCCGGTAATTATTACACCCGAAAAAGATAAAAATTATCTTTATGTTTTAATGCCAGTAAGAACAGACTAACCCCTGGGGGAACCGGTGGATTATCCAATGAGGTTGATTATCTGGGTGCTTGTAAAGCAGTATAGGAAGGAAAAATTTGTATTTTAACAAAATAAGGCTGATAAACTATAGAAATTTTTTAAACATATCCATAGATTTTAATCCTAATCTTAATATTTTTATCGGAGGGAATGCTCAAGGGAAAACTAACCTACTTGAAGCACTAAACTTGATTGTCCAGGGAACTTCCTATAGGACAAATGATGATAAACAATTGATAAACTGGAACAATAAAACTTCCTATCTCTCAGGAGAGATTAATAAAAATAACGAAAACTTTCGGGTAAATATATCTTTAGAAAAGAAAATTGAAGAGCTAAACAAAATTAAATTAATTAAAATTATTAAAATAAATCAACATATACAAAGAAAATCTTTTTTAAACAAAGAATTTAAAGGAGTAGTATTTTCTCCTGAACATTTACAGATTATAAAAGGCTCTCCTTCTTTAAGAAGAAAATTCTTAGATGAACAGATAACCCAAATTTATCCCTTATATCATAGATACCTCCTGGATTATTATAGGATTTTAGGACACCGCAATAATATATTTAAAAAAAACGGAAATACAAAAGAGTTAAAAGAAAATCTTCTTATCTGGGACCCTCGGCTTATTGAACGAGGGTCTTTTTTAATTTTAACCAGAATTAAATTTTTAAAAAAAATAAATTATTTAGCTGACAAGTTTCAGCAAGAGGTTACTAAAGGGAAAGAAAACTTAAAATTAATATATCAAAGTAACGTGCTGGAAGACCATAAAGAAGAGATAGCCCTTATAAGCGAGACATTTAAAGATAAGATAAAAAAATATAAAGAGAGAGAGATAAAATGTAAAACAACCTTATATGGTCCTCACAGAGACGATTTTTTAGTATACCTCAATAAGGACAATGTTGCCTTTTATGGTTCCCAGGGACAACAGAGGACTTCTATTCTTTCTTTAAAATTGGCGGAAGTAGATTTAATTAAAGAAAGAGAGGGGATTTGTCCAATATTTTTACTGGATGATGTTATGTCTGAATTAGATGAAGAGAGAAGGCATTTTTTATTAGAGCTAATTATTAATAAAAAAGTGCAGACCTTTATTACCAGCATAAACTTAAATTATTTCAATAGTAATATTATGGAAAAAGGCAAGATATTCAAAGTAGAAGAGGGGAAGGCATCTGTTTTATGAAAAAGAAAGGCATGATCTCCCTTAAAGAAGCCTTAGAGAATTATTTTAAAGAAAAAAAGTGGGATAAAAAAATAAAAGGATACCGCATAATTAATTTTTGGGCAGACGTGGTGGGGGAGGAGATTGCGCAACATTCCCAGCCGACTAAAATACAAGATCAAACCCTTTTTTTAAGAGTAAAAAGCAATGTCTGGGCCAATGAATTAAATTTAAGAAAGGGGGAACTGATTCAAAAGTTCAACCTTAAAGCGGGAGAAGAGATGATTTCTGATATCCGGTTTAAAGTTCAACCTTCGCAATTTAATAAGCAGCCAAACGTGTAGAATTAATAAAATATGTAACATTGACAATTATAATTAGAAGTGTTAAAATTTTTAAAAAATGAATATAAGGTTGGAAGTGCACCTAGGGTTCCGTTTTTTAAAGAAAAAGTCTGGACCAAGCGGCGCAAGGCATTTAAAACCAATATTAAATGCTACACTTTCGGGATAAAAGCCTGGAAGATAGGTTCCATCAATAAATGGGCTCTATCCTTCAGGCCTTTTTATAAATAAACATCAAAAGGCCAGGCGAGAAATACCAGCGAAAAGGGGAGTGATAAAATGGAATAAATCTAAGCAAAGACGGTGACAAAATTTCTAAACCAAAGAGGAGGTAAAGTATAATGAGAAAATGGTGGATTTTTATAAGTATTTGTTTAATATTTTTTGTTTTTTCAGCAACTGTTTGGACTGCCCCGGTTGATTATCAATATAAATGGCGAATGCCCCAAGTTCATCCAGTAGGAAGCGATTATGACTTACGCGCCGTGGCTTTTGCTGATGAGGTAAGAGAGAAAACCGAAGGACGTATTGACATCACGGTTTACTCTGGTGGAGTACTTTGTGACTGGGTTGAGTGTTATGAGAGAGTTATGAGAGGCGACTATGAACTAACTCTTACCCCCATAGCTCCAACTTATGACCCAAGATTAAATGTCGCTTACTATATGCCTTATCTATTTACTACCACAGAGGAAGCCAAAGAAGCTTATAAGAGAGGTGGATGGGTTTACAACATGGTTGATGAGTTATTAATTGACCAGGGAATAAAAGGTTTAGCCCTTTTCCCGGTGGGATGGTCTGGTGTAACTACCACGGCAGAACCACCAGGGTGGAATGAGATAAAACCTAATAAAATGAAAATCAGAGTAATGCCCCTAAAGGCCTGTGAGCTAACCTGGCAAAAATTAGGCTATATTCCTACCACAATCCCTTACTCCGAGGCTTTTAGTGCCATTGAGAGAGGAGTTGCTGATGGAGAATGTGGCGGTCCTCCCTTCCAAGGATATCAGTTCCGTGATATCCAGGGAGTATGGATCCAGTATAATGATTACTTAGAACCCTGGTGGTTCTATATGAACTTGGATTTATGGAACACACTTACTGAACATGACCAGCAGGTTTTGTTAGATGCTGCGGAGAAGCAGGTATTAGGTCGATGGGATTATTTCCTTACAGAAGATGAGGAATATCGTCAGAAAATGGAAGAGTTTGGCTTAAAGATTATTATCCCCACCGATGAAGAGCTTAAATCATTTGCCGATGTTATCCGCAAAGATGTCTGGCCCGAGCTGGACCAATATATGGGAAAAGCCTTGGTAGACATCTGTAGAGAACATGTGGGCATTGAAGTAAAATAAGGTTTATATTTATATAGAGGTTAGGTTTATAACTATACCAAAGGGGACTTTTTACCCCCTTTGGTATAAAAAGTTATATTTAACGAAAGGAAGCAGCGGAGAAATGGAAAGGACCTGGTTAAAAATTTGGAATGGATTGATACATTTTCAGAAACTATTTATGGTAGTTGCAGGATGTTTGATTACTGTATTGGTTTTTGTTGAAGTATTGCTACGTTATGTATTTGGTTCCCCTCTCTTCGGAGTAGAAGAATTAATTTGTCTCATTGCTATGTGGTTGTATTTTATTGGCGCATCTTATGGGGCTTATGAACGTAGTCATATTAAGGCAGAACTGATTTATATATGGTTCAAAAGGCCGAGGTCTTATGCCTTAGTTAGGGCTATAAGTAGCTTGATTACCTTTGTTTTATCTATCATTATGATTAGTTGGACTTATCCTTATTTCATCTGGGGCATCACCAAGGGTGAGACTTCCCAAGCACTATTATTGCCCATGGTTCTTTCTCAGAGTGCTATTTTCTTTAGTGCGATATCGATGTCTCTTTATTTTTTTGTTGAATTGATAGATTATATACTTCAGAGTTTGGGAAAAACCGCCATCTTTGAGCAATTATTAGACAAGGAGAGCTAAAACATGGACATAATCATAGACCTAGCAATTTTAATCGGGCTACTTGCATTAGGAGTACCAGTGCCTTTTTGTTTTATGGCTGCCGTCTTATATTTATTCATTTTAGGCAGTTATGACCCAATGTTTATTATGGCCACGGGATTTCATAAAATTAATTCAATGGCAATCCTGTGTGTCCTCTTTTTTATCCTGATGGGGGGGCTTATGAGCTCTACGGGAATTGCAGCCCGATTAGTAGCTATTTCAGATGCCTTTTTAGGTAGAAAGAAAAGTGGTTTAGGGACAGTTTCTATTGTAAGTTGTGCTATTTTTGGTGCGATAGCGGGGACTTGTACTGCTGCAGTATCTGCCATTGGCAGCATTATGATACCTCGCATGGTAGAACGAGGTTACCCTCGAGGGCAAGCAACTGGCTTAGTAGCTTGTGCATCAGTACTGGGACAGCTTATTCCGCCCAGCGTTCCTATGATCCTCTATGCCTGGGTAACCTGGCAATCAGTAGCAGCTTGTTTCTTATCCACCGTAGTCCCTGGTATTATTTTAGTAATTATTTATAGTATTATCAACTGGTTTATGTGTCGTAAGTTACCCATAAAAGTGTCTCCTCCTATTCCTCTAAAACAACAAGTTAAAGAGTTGGGGCAGGCTACTTATAAGGGTTTTTCAGCCCTACTGATGCCGATTATTGTCTTGGGGGGGATTTATGGCGGCGTGTTTACTCCTACCGAATCAGCCGGAGTAGCTACACTTTATTGTATTT